>Ga0265339_10000509_pt1 | contig 30286 bp, 25 predicted proteins | sample 4CB219metaG_FD_202085 | JGI IMG/M metagenome (GOLD analysis project Ga0265339, IMG submission 202085) | Rhizosphere microbial communities from Carex aquatilis grown in University of Washington, Seatle, WA, United States - 4-CB2-19 metaG | ecosystem: Host-associated > Plants > Roots >... | reverse complement strand
CCACTACGCCGACCTGCGCGCCCGCGGCAAAAGCCACGGCTGCGCCCTGCGCATCATGGCCGACCGATGGCTCAACGTCCTCATCGCCATGCTCAGAAGCCGTACCCTTTTCGACCCCAAACTTCGCGCCCAAACCAAACTCTGCGCCGCCTGACGCAGCGCCACCTCGGCGCTCCCGGCGGGCGGTCGAGTCGCTGCTGGATCAGCTTGACAAATGGTAGGAAGTCCAGGTCCCCGGTGTTGGGACCTGGGAGCGCGGAAGCCCACCAATCATCGTCCCGCCTCCGCCCGGTCCTCACTTACCCGGCCACCGGATTCTCTAACGTAGTAAAATAACACTACATATGTAGTAAGATAATACTGCAATGTTCTCCCTCCGCTCCCAACTCCGCCGCAACCTGCTCACCCACTTCTACCTCAATCGCTCTGCCCGCGCCTACGTCCGCCAGCTCGCCGCCAGCATCCACGCCGACCCCACCAATGTCTCCCGCGAGCTAGCCCGCCTGAAACGCGACGGCCTCCTCCGATCCGAAATCGAAGGCCGCCAGCTCTACTACTCTCTCAACCGCCAGTCCCCGACGCTCAAGCCCCTCTTCGCGCTCCTGCGCGGCTCCATCGGCCTCGAGCCCACCCTGCGCACCATGGTCGCTGGCGTGCCAGGGATTGGATCCGCCTGGCTTTACGGCTCTTTCGCCAAAGGCGAAGCCGACGCTGCCAGCGACATAGACCTTCTCGTGGTGGGCTCGCCCGATCAGGCCAGACTCGCCTCCGAGACCCGCAAGGCAGAGAAAATCCTCCGCCGCGAGATCAACTACACTGTCTTCACCGCTCCGGAGCTTGAACAGCGCCTGGCCGCGCACGACGCGTTCCTCCTGGACATCTGGAACGGCAAGCGCATCCGCATTGCAGGAAACGGTGAACCCGATGGGCACGAAGCCGCAGCCGGTCCAACCCGCGCAGATTCGCCTGTTCCTGCTCGACGCAAGAAAAAAGGCGGCCGCAGCCCGCAAAATCCTCGCTCTCGATGAGGAGACCGCGTATCAGACCGCCTATCAGGCCATGCTCAAGGCCGGTCTAGCACTCATGCTCAGCCACGGGCAGCGGCCCCGCGTCCAGGTCGGTCATCACGTAGCCGTCATCGAGTTTGCCGAGCGTAACCTTGCGCCCGACTACGCGCCGCTTTGCGTGCTGTTCGATCGCATGCGCCGCAAGCGAAATAGTGCCTTCTACGACGTCACCACCGTAAGCATCGTGGAAGCCGAAGAGGCCGTGAAGACCTCCGAACAGTTCCTCAATGCAGTGGAGGCCGACATTGCGGCGCGGCTTCCCTCGCCAGAAAACCCGTCCTGACTCCGTCGGGTGGCCCACATCTCGTTTCGCTGATCCGACCACAAAAGATGGGGTGCCCCAAAGCCTGCCCTGAGCCTGGCCGAAGGGTCTCCCGGCTCTGGAGACCTGTGAACACGGCAGCCCATTCCCCAACACCCGCCCCACTGTCCGCCGCGTCCCCGCCTGGCGCTCACCTTCCATCAGATCCGCGCGCCCCACGCGTGTGTGTCATCCCCGAACGGCCGCCGTCTCGCAGGGACCAAAGGAAAATAGCCCAGGATGCAGTCCGCGCAGGAGGGCGGAATCCTGGGAAGCCAGCCCCAAAAATCCCCGCGGGGGTCACCATCCTCCGCACTCACCCCACGCAACCGCGCGCGCACGGTCATCGCCCCGTCGTCGGCCGATACCCTTGGAAGAAACAGTGTCCGAAAGAACCGCTCCCTTACTGGCAAAAATGCCAGTATCGGCCGGGTCACCGGAGGTTTAGCCTTACCTCGCAATTCAGAAGCCCGGGCCAAAACGGCCCCCGAGGAAACGCAATGAAAGCAAGGACGCTGACATTTCTTGCAGCCGTCGTCATTCTCTGCGCAGGCTATGCCCGGCCGGCGAATGCCCAGAACGACTCTTACACCGCCATGGCTACCACACCGGGCAGCCCCTCAGGCGGCCAGATCACCTTCAACTTCAGCATTACCAAGTGGTCCACTCAAGACGATATCCAGCGCCTGGGCGGCATCCTCAAGGACAAGGGGCAGAGCGCCCTCCTTGAAGAGCTCAAGAATATGGACTCCGGCCGCATCGCCAAAAAAGGCGACACCGGAAACCAGATCGCCATCGCCGAAAAATGGCAGGACGGCACCGACACTGTGATCACCATGATCACAGCACGGCGTATGTCGATGTGGGAACAAAAAAGCCGTGCCGTTTCGACCAAGTATCCGCTTTCTTTTCTCCAGGTTCGCCTGAACGCGAATGGAGAGGGCAAGGGCACCCTTGTAACATCGGCAGCCGTCAAATACGACAAGAAGGCCGGCACCTACCGGCTGGATCCCTATGGCAATGGCGTGACCCCGGTAACCAACGTCAAACCGGCGAGGTAGTCCGGCGGGCAGCGGCGGGTGGCCCGGGCTCCAGAGATCGTTCCACCACAATGCTGGTTGCCCCAGGTGCCTCGCCTTTGGGCACCTGGGAGGCGCGGATGCCCGCCAATCAGCGCTTCGTCCCCGGTCCCTGTCTTTATCCCGTTGCAGATTGCGCCTCCAGTGCCTAAACTGTCTCCACGCTGACGACGATCTGCAACCGGCCGGGGAATCCCCATTCGGCACCTCGCGCTGCCTAAACTGGTCGTCCGGCGCAGGGAGGCTTTTCCCATGCATTCCCGCCAACGCCCGCTATACCTGGCTCTCGCGCTTCTCGCCGTGGCAAGCTGCACGGCCGCCATCACCGCCCAGCAGGCGGCCCCTTCTGCGCCTGCAGACTGGCTCATCTCCCCGGCAGAAAGTCAAGGCCTCGATCAGGACAAACCTTCTTCCGACCTGATTCCGAGCCGGCCCATGACCAGAGGCGGGGATCAGGTCGACCTCAATGATGGTCCGCAAGTGGAGGTCATCAACCCCAACGCGGGGCAGGTCAGCAGCCCCCTTGAAATCCATATCCGGTTCCACGCCACCACCGCCCCCGTAGACATTGGCTCGCTCGAGATCCACGTCCAGAAATGGGTTCTCGGTGCTTTCCACGGAAACCTTGACCTCTCGCCCCGGCTCCAACCGTACCTTGCCGGGAACGAGCTGCATGTCGCGAACCAGAACATTCCCAAAGGCCGTTACAAGCTGACCTACTTGATCAAGGACATGCACGGCGAGCGCACCACCGGCGCCATCGTCCTGGAAGTGAATTAGCAGCCTGGCGGATTCTCCCAGCTGGATTGCGGTGCGAAATAAAAAAACGGCGATATCATGCGGAATCAGCTAGATGCGGGCTATTTCCGCATACATTCATTCGCTATTTCTTTGCCTGGGGGCGGGATTCGCCGGGCGAGGGTGGTTACCTTTGGGGGAGGGGGGGGTGGGGCTGGAGAGGCTTTGGGTGCCTGGCAGGGGCGTATGTTCGCCGGTTGTTCGCTGAAGGAGAGCGGAAGTGGTGAGCTCGGGTAGTCCGGGTGGTTACCAAAGGTAGGGGGGAGGGGTGCGGTCTGGGGCAGGCCCTGGAGTTTCCTGCGTTGGCTGAATGGCACGGTGTGTACGCTCCGATCCCGATCATTGGTCCGGAGCGCGACTGGGGAGGGTGGTGCAGCGGCCTTGGTCTCGTTATAGTGAGTCTATTATTATCAAATAATATTAGTTTGTCAACAAAAACGTGTGAGGAAGCGAAGTTTTTTCCCGCGACCCCCTAGCAAAGATGGCGCCAGAAGATATCAGCGACGGTCCTGTGCGATTGTCACGGGATTGTCAACCGCATATCACTTCTGTTAGCGTCTTTTAATCTTCTCCCCTGAGTTTGGGCCCTTTAACAGCATGTTCTAGTCCGGCGGTTCTCCATTGAGCCGGCAGAGGTCGTCATGGCACTTTGTGTTTTTTGCGGCGAGTGGGCAGGCGCAAGTACGGACCGGCACCCGGAGTGCGCCCTTGAGTTTGAAAGGCAGATGCGCCAACCGGGTCTGGCCCGCCGCGTCCTCAACACCGCCCTGCGGGCGGGCCGAAACCTCGTCGGCGTCATCGCCGGATCCGTGGCTCGGACCGGCTGATTCCGCCGACTTAAACGAACAACCACGGGCTCCCACTTCCAGCGGGCTGCAGTGCCGCTAGCGGGAAGCTGTGTTCACCGTTCCCGCCTGGAACAGCCGGGGCGCAAAGTCGTTCAGGTCGCGCCGCCACGTCTGCCACTCGTGGTTGGTTCCCGGCGACTCGTAGTAGATGTGCGTCACCTTCTGCTGCTCCAGCTCTCCGTGCAGTTTCGCGATGCCATCGTGCATCATCTTCGGCTCGTCGGTGCCCACGCCGATCCACAGCAGGTGCACTTTCTTTGCGAACGTTGCCGGGTCAGCCAACTGGCCGTTGAAGTCTGTCTTGAAGTCCCGCGGCTGGTTGGGGTCGCGGCCGATCATGCCGCCCACGCCCGAGAACCCGCCGATGTACGAGAACAGGTCCAGGTGGTTGAACGTGACCTGGAAGGTCTGCATCCCGCCCATCGAGAGGCCGGCCATGGCGCGGTGGTCGCGGTCCGCGACGGTGCGGAAATGCGAATCGATATAGGGAATCAGCACCTGGACCTCATCGTCCTCGAAGGCCTGCATGCGGTGACGCATGGCCTCCTGGAACTCCGGTGAGCCGAATCCCTTCCCGTTCATGTCCGGCATTTTCCAGCCGGCGGGCTGGGCGTTCCCGTTGGCCATCACGATGAGCATCGGCTTCGCCTTCCCTGCCGCGATCAGGTTATCGAGGATGAAGTTGACGCGTCCCTGGCGGACCCAGCCGGTCTCGTCCTCGCCGCCGCCGTGCTGGAGGTAGAGCACGGGGTAACGTTTCTTCATCCTGGTGTCGTAATCCGGCGGCGTGTAGACAAACGCGTGGCGCCAGTCGCCCGTGATCTTGGAGTTGTACCAGATCTCGCGGATCTCGCCGTGCGGCACGTTCTTGACGTCGTAGTAGTCGACGCCGGACTCGGGGATCTCGACCATGCTGGCGTCTTTGCCTCCGCCGTAGTACGCATAGGAGCTGGGGTCACTTACTTCAGCGCCGTCAATCTTGATGGTGTAGTAGTGCAGGCCGGGAGCCATGGGCGGCGTGGTGTACATCCAGTAGCCGTCCGTCATCTTTGTCATGTCTTCCTTGGGCCCGCTCCAGAAGTTGACGGAGACCTTGTTGGCTTCAGGCGCCTTGATGCGAATTTCCACGCGGCCGGTCAAGTCAACCTTGGGAAAGTCCGCGCCGGGAACGTTGGTTGATGCAGGCCGGAAACCGGTATCCTGAGCGCAGGCCACGGTGGCCGCCAAGAACAACATGAGTGCAAGATTCTTCATTCGTTTCCTCTCTTCAAGTGCGATGAATGGCCGGAGTGCGTGATTGGCGCGCGACTGCAAACGTTTTCAGGGCGTGGCCTTTTCGGATTCAGCAAACCTGCCCTCGACAGACACACGCATCCTACACGCACCGGCGAGGAAAGGGAAAGCGTGTAGTAGTTGGTCGCGGACCGTCTGGATGGAACCAGGGCAAAGAAAAGCAGATGCCCTGCCGGGAATGACAGAAAGAAGAGCAAGAACAAAGACCGCTCAGCGGGTGGCGGCCCACACGTGATAGCTGCCGAGAAGGAACTGCCCGCCAAGAATCAGGAGGCAAACCCACAGCGCGAATCGCATTGGCCGCCGCGGCACGCGCGCGCTGAGCAGAGTTCCGGCTGCGGCCCCGAAGACGCCGCCGGCGATGAGCCTGAGCAGAAGCTGGGGATTCTGCGCGAGCGAAAACCAGTGCGCGCCGCTGCCGAGGAGCGAGAGCAGGAACCCGAAGGCGATGTCGGTTCCGACCACCTGTGCGGGATCGAGCGGGGTGAGGCCCAGCAGCGCGGCGCTGCCCAGCGCGCCCGCGCCGGCCGATGAAAAGCCCACCTCCGCGCCCACCGGCAGCATGAGCCACGGCAGCAGCGCGCTGCGGTCGCGGCGCTCTCCGCCCGGGCGCAGGGGGCGGAAGGAAAACAGGATTTGCCAAGCCGCGGTGGCCACCAGGATGGCGCCGAGAATGGCATTGAGCTGGTTTTTTGCTCCGGCGGTGACCAGGTGACGGAGAAACAGCGAGCCGAGGAGCACGCCCGGCGCGCCGCCCAGCGCCATTAATCCCAGCGTGCGCCAGGCAATGGTTCGGCGGACAACCTGCACCGGAACGAGGATGGATTTGACGGCGGTGGAGAATACGAGGCCAATGGCAACGGCATTGGCCGCGGGCACGCCGAGGAAGAGCATGAGGATGGGCACGGTAAGGGTGCCCGCGCCCACGCCGGTGAGCGCGATGAACAACGCGATAAGAAATCCGATGAGGTAAGCCATGAATGCTCCGGAAATGCGCCGGGATGGTTCGATCGAGACGTTTGAAACCATCCCTCGGCGGCTAAAGCCGTGTTGGGTGTTGGCGGCGCGACCGAAGTGTTGCGCTTTCAAAGTCGCGCGAGTGATTGAAGTGCATTACGCCATTGAGAATTCTTTCCGCCGTCCCTACGGGACTCCGGGCCAGTTTCATTCGGCCCCTTTCCCCACGCTGAAGCGCGGGGCTAACAACCGCTGCGCCTACGGCGCGTTGTTTCGTGATTGACGTGTGTAAACTCGCGCTCGTGAAGATTCATTTGGCTTCAATGTGAATGCCGCACTCCACTTTGCGGCCGGCCCATCGGCCTGAGCGCGGATCGCCGGGATCGAGCGGCAACAGCGTGCAGGGCTCGCAGCCGATGGAGGTGTAGCCGCGCTGGTAGAGCGGCAGCAGCGGAATGTCGAGCTGCTGGCAGGCGTGCCAGACCTCGCGGGTGGTCCAGTGCGCGAGCGGAGCAAGCTTGAGAATCTGCGCTCCGCCGGGGAATGTGAAGTGCGAAGACTCTTCCAACTCCGCGCGGCTCTTTGCCTGCTCGCGGCGCAACCCGGTGAGCCACACGCGATAGCCGGCGAGCGCCTTGAAGAGTGGTTCAACCTTGCGCAGCTTGCAGCACCGGTCAGGCGCGGATTGGTAGAGCAAACCGAACTCGTTCTCCTGCTCGGCCACCGTTTTTTCAGGGAGAATATTCACGAGATTCAGGTTCCACTCGCGCGCAATGCGGTCGCGGTAGAGGTACGTTTCAGCAAAGTGGTAGCCGGTGTCGAGAAAGAGAATGGGAATGCGCGGGTTGAAGGCGAGCGCGAGTTTCGTCAGCAGCACGTCTTCCGCCTGAAAGCTGCAGGTGAGGCACACATCGTCCGCGGCGGAAATGTTCGCGGCGAGAGTATCGCGCACGCGGGCCAGCTTCAAATCGAGATCGGATAAGAATTGCGGTGTGCCCATCAGATGTTTGCCCTTTCAGGAGGAATGAGAATGGCAGCCTCACGCAGCAGCCGATGCACGGCGGTAACGATCGCGGCCGGTTCACTGGAGTGAATGGAGAGTTGTTGAGAAGCGGCGCGCGCTTGAAAGTTGCCGCCCTGATTGGTGCGCACGATCAACGAGAGAATGCCCGCGCGCGCATGCAGATTGAGGATGGATTCAAGCAGGCTGGGATGGAGGAGGAACTCGTCCGCTTCAGGGTCGAGCCGTATGCTGACGGCTCCGATGGAAAACAACGAGCGCTCCACCTGGTCAATGAGCGACTGCGATCCGGTAAGCTCAAGCGCGCCGCCGGCATGACTCCATCGCGCCTGGCGCTCACCCGGGGTGACGGCGCCCAGGTGGAAGTGATCCGCAACAACTTCATACAGCGGATTTTCTCCGGAGACAATCATGCCCGCGGCCACGGTGCGATTGGTTGCCGGGTCAACAATAATGAGCGCTCCGGTGGCGCGGTTGGCGGCGTAGGGGTCAAACGCGATTGGGTGCGAGAGATTGATCCGCACCGCGCCGATGTGGTTGATCTCCAGCGTTTCCGCCGGTTCATGGGCGAGAGTGCGGATGTCGATTCTGTGGTCTACTGCGCCGATGGAGGCGGAGACCGTTTGGCTGGCATGTTTCACCAGGTAACGGCGCGCGCGGTCGAGCGGTTCGGCATCCATCCACACCAATGACGCCTGGATGCGCTGCGCAATTGCGGCGGGCGCGTCGGCGGCGGCGATCAAATCGCCGCGGCTGATGTCGAGTTCGCGGTCGAGCACCAGCGTGACGGAGAGCGGCGCAGATGCCTCCTCGAGATCGCCATCCCATGTGACGATGCGGCGAACGGTGGCGCGCGCGCCGGAGGGAAGAACGACGATGGAATCGCCGGCGCGAATGACTCCGGAAGCAAGCTGGCCGGCGAATCCGCGGAAGCTTGGATTGGGGCGCACGACGCGCTGCACGGGGAAACGGAACGGCTGCTCGCGCTGCTGCCCGCCCGCGGGCAGGGCCTCAAGCGCGGCCAGCAGCGGCGGCCCTTGATACCACGGCATGGCCTGCGAGCCGTGCACGACGTTGTCGCCGGCGAGCGCGCTGACGGGGATGAACGCGGTGTGAAACACCATGCCTGTTTCCGCGGCAATTTGCGCGAGGGCTGCGCCGAAATCGCGTTCGATGGCGCGAAAGACATCTTCGCGATAGCCGGCGAGATCCATTTTGTTTACGGCCACCAGGATGTGGCGGACGCGCAGCAGCGCTGCGATGAAGGCGTGGCGGCGCGACTGCGGCAGCACGCCGCGGGTGGCATCGATGAGCACGACGGCCGCGTCCGCGGTGGAGGCGCCGGTGGCCATGTTGCGGGTGTACTGCTCGTGCCCCGGCGTGTCTGCGATGATGAATTTCCGGCGCGCGGTGGAGAAGTACCGGTAGGCGACGTCGATGGTGATTCCCTGCTCGCGCTCGGCGCGCAAACCATCGGTGAGGAGCGCGAAGTCGATCTGGCCGGGCGCGGTGGTTCCCTTGCCTTCAATGGAGCGAATCTGATCGTCGTAGACCGATTGCGTGTCGTAAAGCAGGCGGCCGATGAGCGTGGACTTGCCATCGTCCACGCTGCCCGCGGTGGAGAAGCGCAGCAGGTCTTTCTGATTTTCCTGGCGCAGGAAATCGTCAATTGAGAATGGTGCGAGTGTGGCCGCGGACATGATCAGAAGTAGCCCTCCCGCTTTTTGATTTCCATTGAGCCTTCCTGGTCGTGATCGATGGCGCGGTTGGCGCGCTCAGAGGAGCGGAAGGAGATGAGCTCGGCGATGATGGCGGAGATGGTGGTGGCGTTGGAGCGGATGGCGCCGGTGCAGGGGCTGCAGCCGAGCGAGCGCAGGCGCGAGCGGACCATCTGCGGCTGCTCGCCGGGGAGGGCGACGAACGATTGCTCGATGGGCAGCAGCGCATCGCCACGCACATACATGGGCCGCTCTTTGGCGAAGTAAAGATCGACTACGGGAATGTTTTCCTGGTTTATGTATTGCCACACGTCCATCTCTGTCCAGTTGGAGAGGGGGAAGACGCGAATGCTTTCGCCGGGATGAATGCGCGCGTTGTAGAGGTTCCAGAGTTCGGGACGCTGGTTTTTGGGATCCCATTGGCCGTTCTTGTCGCGGAAGGAGTAGATGCGTTCTTTGGCGCGCGATTTTTCTTCGTCGCGGCGGGCGCCGCCGAATGCCGCGTCAAAGCGATAGTGACGGAGCGCATCGAGCAGCGCTTGCGTCTTGAGCAGGCCGCAGCAGCGCTTGGTATCGAGCGCGATGGGATTTGCGCCGGAGGCGATGGCCGGCTCATTGCGCCACACGTGCAGTTCCACGCCGATGGAGCGAGCCATTTCATCGCGAAAGGCGATCATCTCGCGGAATTTGAAACCGGTATCGATGTGAAGGAGGGGGAAAGGAATGGGGCCGGGATAAAAGGCCTTCTGCGCCAGGCGCAACATGACGGAGGAATCCTTGCCGATGGAGTAGAGCATCACCGGACGTTCGAATTCCGCCGCCACTTCGCGGAGGATATGAATGCTTTCAGCCTCAAGCAGGCGTAGGTGGGTGAAGCGCGTGGCGTCTGCCGCATGGGGGCGGGATGATGGCGAGGAGAGTGTTGTTTCGGCAACCGGCATGGGGACCTCTCATGTGAGTGGAGCTGGAGATGCCGGAGGCAACACGCGCGGCCGGCATGCGAGCCAGCGACGGGTGTGCAAGTTCAGATCAGGATATTCGGGGAGATCGGAAGACTAGCGGGGACACCCGTCGGTGATGTTCGACGGGCGACAACAGGAGCGGAGATGGGTTACAGCGGTCATGCAGTTCTTTGATCGTAACAAAGAAACGGGCGTTGAACAACAGCGAGGTGGGTACAACGATTGGGGTAGTTGCCACGCGGCGCCGGATTCCGTGCGCGTTTATGCAGTCTGAGGCAACTCCGCCTCCTGGCTCTTGCCCTGCTCCAGCTTGCCTCCGTGCCGCTTGTCCGACTTCAACAGCAGGAACGCGAAAACGAGTCCGGCCAGCCCGAGGCTGGCGAACATGATTTGCGTCGCGGTGTAGGTGCCGGTCACGTCGCGGAGTTTGCCATTCAGAGCAGGGAATAGCGCGAGGCCCATGTTCTGGATGGCCGTCATCAGGCCGAAGGCCGTGCCCAGGCGCTTCTCCTCCACCACCAGCGGAACCGACGGCCACATGGCCGCGGGCACCAGGACAAAGGCTGCGCCGAGCACGATCATGCTGGGAATCGGATTCCAGTGCGTGATGCCCATGATGAGGTGGGCGGGAATCATCAGCAGGGAACCCACGATCATCATGGTGGCCCGCTTGCCGATGCGGTCCACCAGGTTGCCGGCGAATGGCGCGAAGACCATGGACGCGAAGATGATGATGCTGGTGACTCCCGGCGCAGTCGAGAACATGTGCATGAAGTTGTCGAAGACCTGGGCCATGAATCCGCCGGTGGCGTTGCTGGTCAGAGGAAGGCCCCACTTGTCGTGGAACATGTCAGTGGCAAGCGCGGTGAAGGGGAAGATGGCGCTATAGAAGGTGACGCAGAGCAGGACCACAAACCAGTAGGAAGAGGTGAACTTCCTGACATCGGAGAAGACGATCTTGTCGCCGGCTCCAGGCCTTGGGAGCGCCAGCACCTTCTCGCCGTGCAGGTCCATGGCGTTGTAGACCAGGTTGCAGAGGACGGAGACCAGGCAGAAGCCCGCCGCCGCCCAGAGTGCTACGCGGTAGCTGCCGAAGTAGCGGGCGATGAGCGCTTCGGTGTTGAAGCTGAAGAGGGTGCCGACACGGCTAATGGTGAGGGCGATGCCGAAGGCAAGGGCCATCTCCTTGCCCTTAAACCAGCGGCTGATGATGGCGCTCTGGACCGCGATCAGAGTTTCCGACCCGGCGCCGAAGATCAATCGCCCGGCGACGAGCTGCCACCCGGAGTGGGCGAGGGCCACGGCGATGGCGCCCACCAGCACCAGCGTGCAGAAGAAGAGGCTTGCCCGGCGGGGGCCCAGCTTGTCGTAGAGCATGCCCCCGAAGAAGACGACGACGACGGCGGCCACGGAGTAGGCCGTGTATAGAAAGCCGATCGTGCTGCGGTCCAGATGGAGAGCCTCAATGAGCGTAGGCCCGAGAGCGCCGATGCTGTCGTAGGCAAAGTAGCTCCCCAGGATCAGCATGCTGATGAAGAACAGGATGGTGAAACGGTAAGGACGACCGGATGGATGGAAGAATCCCACGGATTCTGCAGTTGCAGCGGAGGCGGAGGGCAGGCGCGACGAATCGGACATAATGAAACTCCTCAATACACCTCGGAGCCGGGATCCACGGGGTGCGAAATTGGCACCCTTGAAGATAGCAGAAGGCGCGACCTTTGGGCCGAGCGTCTGTTACCGGCCGCTCAGGAGTTGGTGCGAGCGCACTTCGGCGGGGGCGCGACGGAGGGCACGGGGCGTGAGCAGTCGTGGATGCGATCGGAGCGGGAAGGTGAGCTCGAACATGGCCAGGACGTGCCAGCCGAGATAGGCCGTGTTCATCAGCAGCCACGCGGTGACGGGGTGAGTCAGGAAACGGAGCGTGGCGTCGAAGGTGCGGTTGCTAAGGCGGTTGCCCTTTCAAGGCAATGAGATCAGGGGAAACGCGGCTGGTTTGCAGCACAACGGGGAGGAAGCAACCTCCTTCAATGCGCAAACAGATACACCCGCGCGCCGGGGCTACGATTTCCGCGACGTGGAAGGGATTTAGTGCAAAGGGAAGGATGGGAGAAACGCGGGTGCTGAGTTCTGCCGTCGGGCGGACTTTCAAGGCACCGCCCGGCGGTGGACGGTCTACCAGCGCGAGATGGTTAGATTGTCGAGATAAGCCTTGACTGTGCCCGAGCCCATTCCGTCTATCTGGAATTGCGTGTTGATGATGGGTCCCCAGCCGAGGTCGGCGGCGCCGAACGCCGTGGTGTTGATTGAGATCTGTTGTCCGTCGAGCCAGACATATTTGTAGTCAATGTATCCGGAGGAGTTGCGTGAGAAGCTGTATTGCACGTGATGCCATTTATTGCGCGCCCAGCTGCGCGGGTTGCAGCTTGTGCCGCTTTTGCCGGCCCAGTGTGGTTTCACGTTGCTGGCTGAGCCGGTGTTGACCGTGTAATCCCATCTCCCCGTGTAGCCATCGCACTGCACGCCCACCAGAACTGTTTTGCCGTCTGCCATCACCTGGTTCACGTCGAATTCTAGGTTCGCAATGGAGCTGCCTGAGCTGTCCAGGTATACCCACGCGTCATAGAAGAAATTCTCCGCGCTCGTGTCGTCGGAAAAGGAAACCGAATAGCGCTCGTCGCCCCCGCTGCTGAACGAGATTTCATAGCCGCGGGTGCCTCCGTAGAGAGACGGCGAACTGACCATCGCTGTTGAGCCGGAGGACGATCCTGAGCCGCCGGTGTCATGCTGGGCCTTCCAGCCGCTGAGCGCCTGGATATGGCTGACTTCCTTGGCAAAGGAAGGAACTACAGAACTGCCGCCGCTTGAAGTCCCCGATGTGACCGTGATCTTGACGTCTTCAACGCAGACCGTGGCGTTTCCCCATGATTTCACGTGCAGGGTATGCGTTCCGGAGGAGGAGTCTACGTCCTGGTCGATGGTTTGGCCTTGGATCATTGTGGTAGTGGAGCTTGAATCGAAGGAGTAGCCCATCGCGTTTACGCTCGACCCTGAGCAAACAGACGACGAGGCAGACAGCTTGAAAGGCGAAGAAACATCGGAACCGCTCGCAGGCTCGTTCACAGTAACGCCGGCGAAGGCGGGGACGGAAGCGGCGAGGATGGCGCACGCTGCGATAAGACCTTTAGAAGTAATTTTCATTGGCAGAGCCCTTTGCGGTTGAAGATAAGTTACTTAGCCGACCCCCCTGCGAACACGTACCCGCGGGACGCCCACTGCGGCTTTAATGAGAATTGGGTTGATCCGAGTGGCACGAGAACCATGCCGGATCTATCTGCTCAGCAACCTCTGATGTATGGCTGAACCTCCGGACAAATGCCACAGAGAATCTTCGAGCTGTGACAATCAGCCGGTGTTCGAAGACTAAATCCCCTTGGAGCCGGAGAGAGTTTGGAGGGGCACTTCTTTATCTTTCGCACCACTTCAATTACTTCACCTTAGAATTCAGGTCTTCAGACAACCTTTTAGCACTGCAATGAGAAAATTCTTGCACAGCGATGCGCGCGAGACAACAAGTATCTCGAAAAAAGGGAATAATACTGCCTGGAGTGAGACATCCCGGAAGGAATTACACGCATCACGAAAAAAGTTCCGCTACGATATCGCCATCCAGGTAAAAAGTACGCGATAAAAGCGGTTATTCATGCAACCCAACTTACTTCAGCCAGGCAGTCCGTGCCTCATAATGAGACGCAGCCTGCTGGAAACAAAGAGAATTGGCGCGGTCCCCCGTAAAGGGTTTCCGCGCCATTGGCCGGGATCACCAGCGATAGATGGTGAAGTTATCGAGGTTGAGAGTCGAAGATCCGCTCCCGGATATGCCGTCGACCTGGAAGTTTGCGATGAGGACATCGGCGGCCCAATTCAGTGAAAACGCCGACATCACGGTCTCATTGATGGGATACTCGACGCCGTCAAGCCACACAGAATGGTAGGTAACGTTGCCCACGTCGTCGCGCGATGTGCTGATCTGCACGTGATGCCAGGCGTTCTTTGTCCAATTGGCGGGGTTGCATGGTTGAATGGAGCGCACCCATTTCACGTTCGGATTTGCGCGCGTACCGGCGTTCTCACTGTATTCCCAAACGTTGTCGTCACCGGCGCACTGGAATGCGTAAATGACGGTATCTCCGTTGGAGATGACCTGGTTGTTGTCCATTTCCAGGTTGCCGATTTGTGAGCCCGCGGCAATCCACACCTTTGCGTCATAGACAAAGTTTGTGGAAGTGGAATCGTGATCGTAAGTGACCGAGTAAAGAACGCCTCCATAGTTGGAGAATGCGGTGTAGTACTGGGCGGACTGGCCGCTCAGGGAGGGGCTGCTGACGATGCTCATGGCGCCGCTGGCTGAGCCGTTGGTGGCAGGATCGAATTTGGTCCGCCAGTTCGGCATCAGCTGTATCTGGGTGTCCTTGAGCGCGTTGGCGGGAATGGTGGGCCCGGTGGAGGGTGTAGTGATCACGTAGCTGGCACGGGCCAAACCGCTGTTGGTGTAGCCGGAGCTTGCGGCCAGTGCTTGAATCACCATGGACTTGGTCACCGAAATCGGTCCGGTGTAATGCGGGGACGAAGTGGATGGGCCAGAACCGTCCGTAGTGAAGTAGATGGTTGCGCCCGAGGTGCCGTCGGTGAGGGCCACCGTCTGGGTGCCGATGTACTGGCCGGAAGGCAGCGAGATTTGGGGCGTGGCTGTGGTTTGGGGAGTAGATGTGCCAACAGTGATGGGCAACAGAACCTGTTCGGCTGTCCCTGAGCCCCAGCACTTGACGTGCAGGGTGTGCGATCCGGCGCTGGCTGTGACGGATGCGGTGAACGAGGTGGGCATGATGACAGCCGATCCGTTGTCAATGGAGTAGCCCATGGAGGCTGTCGGAACTGAACCGCAGGTCTTTGAGCTTGCCGCAATCGGAAACGGTGACGCGACCTTGGCGCCGCTTAACGGGTTCGACACAACGATGTCGGACGTCGCAGAAGTTTGGCCGACGGTGATGTTCAAGATCGTTTGGCCGTTTGTTTGATGGCCCCAGCACTTGACGTGGAGAACGTGCGCTCCGGAAGTGGCTGTGACTTTGGCGGTAAATGAGATGGGTTCGATGACCGTGGAGCCACTATCTATGGAGTAACCCATGGAGACCGCGGGAACTCCTCCACAGGTTGTGGTGCTGGCGGTCAGGGTGAAGGGGGATGTAACCTGCGCTCCATTGGCAGGGGTGACGACGGTGATTGCGGACGCGGTGGCGGACGACGCCACGAGCGCCAGGATGGCAGAGAGCAGAATCTTCATTGAAAGTGCCTCGAACCCAGATGGACAAGCTCATCCGTGCGCGGCTTGCTTCATCGCTAATAACAGCAGGGGAGTCCTGGCTGTTGCTGCATTTAATTCAGCCCCCGGCACAGTACGCATAATCCATGGCGTCAAGTTAACTGTCGACTGGCCGAGACTGAGAGATAGGCTACGTATTAAGTGCTCTAGACGCGATCGCGCTACGCCCGGTGGATTCTTTAGGCAATCAATTACCGGCGATGAACGCTCATCGCCTGAACAGGTCTAACAGAAACACGTACACAACAAGCCCAGAAGGTCCGCTGGGGCAAATCGTTCCAAAGTGCGCGCCGGCAAACGCGAACAGCCGGGACTTGTGTGTTCTCTAGCAAGCCCACTTGCCTGGCATCTGCAAGAGTGTTCCGCTGGGGTAATGGACTTTAGGTTAACGTCATCTGCCCGAGCGGAGCAGTAAAGGATTATTTGGAGCGAGTATAACTGGAAATTATGGGAAACCCAACAAAAAAGTTTTGGGCTACCTCGAAAGTTGTAAAAGGGGGGAACCCAGGCAAATGGTTTGCCCATTGATCGCAGCCTTATTGATCAGTATCAGCACATGCTTTACCGCGATGAGCGGGAGGGACTGAAGGCCACGAAAAGGCCTTGTACGCAGCGACACAGCCAGGCGACATCCCGGTCAACTAGGCCACTGCAATCTCCGCCGGTACACGTTCGGGATCGGGCAGCACGCGCCCGGGAAGACGCAACAGCTTGCTGATGTCCGTCGCCGGCAGAGGCTTGGCGAACAGGTAGCCCTGCCCAAAGCGGCAGCCCATCTGGCGGAGCAACTGGTACTGGTCCTGCGTCTCGATCCCCTCCGCCACCACGTCCATACCCAGCACTCGCGCCAGCTCCACAATAGTGCGCACAATCTGCAGCGCCTGCTCGCTACCCGTCATGCGCCCCACAAAGGAGCGGTCGATTTTGAGCGTATCGAAGGGAAACGAATGCAGATGGCTGAGGGAGCTGTAGCCGGTGCCGAAATCGTCCATCGACAGCGAAACCCCCAGCGCGTGCAGGCCGCCGAGCACCTCCTGCGCGGTTGTCATGTTGGGGATGAGGCTGGATTCGGTCATCTCCAGGCCAAGCTGGCGGCTCGATGTTCCCGATTGCTCCAGCAGCGCCTCGACGTGATCGGCCAGCCCCTCGCGCAGAAACTGCCGCGCCGACAGGTTGACGCACACACGCAGCGAGGCGTGGCGCGAATCCTCCTTCTTCCATTCCTTTATCTGGCGGCAGGCTTCGGCCAGGCCCCAGTCGCCGATGGGAAGAATCATGCCCGACTCTTCCGCCGCCGGGATGAACTCCATGGGCGGCACCAGGCCGCGATCGGGATGCCGCCAGCGGATCAGGGCTTCCAGCCCGGCAATTTTTCGCGTGGCCAGATCCACTTCCGGCTGGTAGTACAGGGTGAATTCGCCCCGCTCCAGCGCCCGCCGCAGGTCATTGCTGTGCGGCCATTCGCTTTTGGGCGTCTGTTCGTCTTTCGCGCGCGTATGCCGTGTTTGCTGCCGGGTAAGCGTTTTGCGCAAGCGGCGCAGTTCCACCAGGTTGCTCACCATCTCCGCCATGGATTCCAGCGTCTTCAATTCCTCCGCCGTAAGAGGCAGCCGCGAATGCACGTTGAAGATAGTGAGCGAGCCCACGATGCGCCGGTCGGCAATGCACACCGGGGCCGCGGCGCCAAAGGTAAACTCGCATCTCTTGCCCGGCAAGCATGGCCCTTCGAACTCCACGCAGGCGGCGAGGTCGGCGATCTCCACAACATTGCCGCTCTTGAGCACCATGTCGAATAGCGAGCTGTGCCGCGGCCGCTCGCGTATCGAATCGCCCCAGTGCGACTTGATCCAGTAGCGGGTCTCGTCGCCGAATCCGATCACCACTGTATCCGCGCCAAAATGCTCCGCCGCCAGGCGGGTGATGGCATCATACGCAGCTTCCCCACCCGTATCCAGAATTCCCGTTGCATAGAGTGCCGCCAGCCGCGCCGATTCCTCGCTGAAGGCCTGTTCGCTTACCTGCATCTCCGCGTTCAACATTGCCAAGGAACCTTTCTCGCCGACGGCCATGCATGGGCCCACGACAGAGGCCTACCCCTCTGGAAATCTGTCCTGTAGTCTCCTTATCGGACCGGCAATCCGTTGCATGAGGTTACGCGAGAACAGCGTCTCCTGGTAACGCAAGCACTCAGTTTCTTCTTACTTGATCCTCACTTTTGTTTCGTTTCGCTCCACTTGCGCGGGTGCAGCCGTCTGCACACTGCCACCGCAGCAAGATTCACGCTCCGCGCGCGCCGCGCCTGAAGCGCACTTCGTTGCGCACGCATGCGGAGTGTTTTGTCAGGCTGGCGTTACTCGGTGGTGTATCGGATCTCAAGGCGGCGAATTCTGAAGCAGGAATAAGCGAGCACCACAGCGATGAGAGCAAGCAGCCCCATGGCCGCCTCCCAGGCCGCGACCGGCTCTGTCTGAATTGTCAGCAAGGAAAAGATTCCATCGCCGGGGACAGTGATCGGCATCAGGTGACGCAGGTAGGAGGCTACGCTGAGCTTCTGCAGCAGCGACGGCATTACGGGATTGAGAGCCTCCCATCCGAGCACGATCATGGCGGCAGGCGTGGGGTTGCGCAGGATCATGCTCAAGAGCAGAAAGACCGCCCCGTAGCCAAGGCAGGCCAGGGCAACAATCGCGAGATAGGCTCCGAGCTGGGAGAGTCCGGGGCCGTTAAATACGTACTCCTGTCCGGCTGCGCCGAACCCGGTATAGACGAGGGCAAAGTCGGCAATCATGGCGCTGCCGAAAAGCAGGAGCGCGCTGATGGAACCGGCGGCGAATTTGGCCAGCAGAAGAACTTCGCGGCGCACCGGCGCCAGCAGATAGAAGTGCAGACTGCGCTCGATCATCTCGCCGCGGATGAGCCGCGAAAAGATGCTGAGGCAGCCGAAGAAGACGCCCAGCCGGATGTAATAGAACTGCACGATGCCGGCCAGTATGTTGGTGTCACTGCCGAGCGCGAAGGCGGGATGGGTCTCAAACAGCATGTGGATGAGAAGGATCGCGGTGGGCGCGAATGCGAGAAAGTAGATCCACCAGGCCTTCCATGAGAACAGGTTCCTTCTCAGCTCAATGCGCACCAGGCGGCGCGCCTGCAGCCACCACAATCCCCATGGCTGACCGAGGACTGACTTCGAGAATGCGGCCATCCGTTCGGTCATCATGACGCGCTCCCATCTGAACCGATGAGGTACTGGTAGATTGCGAGCGTGTCATCGTCGGCGGGTGCCACCGCGTCAATCGCGATCAAACCCTCGACCGCGATTTGATTCAGCAAGCGATAGAACTCGTCGATGTCGGCGGTGCGGAGAAATACTCCCTTGCCGTCGGCGTGCAGCCTTGCTTCCACGCAGTGGTTTGAGGTGAACATCCGGGAAGCAAGCAGTTCAGGCTGATCGCACCGGATGAGCACCTGCATGGGCTTGTCGCGCACCTCGCGCCGCACCTGGTGAATGTCGCCCTCGGCAACAATGTAGCCGCCGGTAATGAGGACCACCTGATCGGAGATTCTGTCCACCTCATCCAGGATGTGGCTGGAGATCACCAGATGCATTCCCAGGCCGCTCAACTCCTGGAACAGCGCCAATGATTCCGCGCGCGCCATGGGGTCCAGCCCGTTGAGCGGCTCATCGAGCACCAGCACGCGCGGATGATGCGCAATGGCCTGGGCTAGCCGGATCTTCTGGCGCATCCCCTTGCTGTAACTTTCGATTCTGCGCCAGCCGGCGTCGCCGAGCCGGACGCGCTCAATGGCTTCCTCGGCCAGGCGGAACGCGTCGCCTTCGCTCATTCCATGAAGCAGGAGCGAATCGAGAAGGAATTCCCGGCCGGTGAGGCGGCGGGGAAACGAATCGAACTGCGTGCAGTAGCCCACCTGGCGGAAGAATCTGTCGGCATCGGCGGGGGTCAGTCCGAGAACGGAGACATGGCCGCTGGAGGGCTGCACCAGCCCCGTCATCAGGTTCATCAGCGTCGTCTTACCCGAGCCATTGGGGCCAACCAGCGTGGTAACTCCAGGGGGAATGTTGAGCGACACGCGATTCACGCCCAGAACTTCGCCGTAGAACTTGGAGACATTCTCGAAGACGATGCGATCGTTCATGGCCGTCATCCCCGCACCACTTCGCGCCCGCGAATGCGCGCGTTCAGCATCAGGACGCAGATGCCGCACACCAGCGTAAGCACAATCAGGATTGCCACGGTGGGCAAGTGCAGCTGGTCGCGCATCATCTCCGGCGCGCCCAGCAGCCGCTGCCACAATTGCGTCATCATCACCGGGGCATTGAGCAGGAATCCCCACCTGGTGCGCAGCACGCCGGTGATGATGCCGCCGATGCCCGCGGGGACAAACACTACTGCGAAGATGGCGCCGGTGGCCACCACTCTCCATTTGACCCAGGCTGAGATGGCCAACCCGAGAATGGAAAGGAACGCGATCCACAGAAGCGAGCCCACCAGCAGGCCGCCTGCGATGCGAAGGTTCGCCATAAACCACGGATGCGCCGAAGAATATCCCTGGTACGCAAACAGGAGAAGGCAAGGTATCCAGGTGACCGGAGAGAGGCACGCAAGGAGCGCGATGAGTTTTCCCATCACGTAACCAAAACGCGAGATGGGATGACTCAGCAAAATAGGGAGAGCGTTGTCAGCCAGGTCAAATGACACCAGGCGCGGCGCGATCCATGCGGAAATGCCCAGCGCGATCCAGCATTGCGTTGCCAGGAGGTTCAGAAAAAATCCGGCGCCGATCTCAAATCCATTGTCCCTGCGCATGATGATCGCTCTCGCCAGCGAATTGTTGGCGAGGTAAATCCCCACCAGATACACCACCACCGGCAGCATGGACAGAATGAACAGCGCAACGGTGATTCGCGACGACCATGCTTCCGCGATCGCGTAGCGCACAACCACAACCACGCGCGACCAGAGCGGGGTGAGCGCGCCCGTGTAAGCGCGGTACTCGTGCTTATAGACGGACAAGTTCCCTCCTCTCCGGCTCGCCTTCCATGGCGCGCATGAAGATGTCTTCAAGGGAGTCGCGCCGGCGATGCATGCGCCGGATCTGCATTCCGGTCTGGTCCGCTATCACGTAGAGATCGCGGGATTCAATGCCGCCGGGCATCACCAGCTTGATGCGCCCATCGGCAAAGGACGCGCACTCGCAGCCGAGGCCGCGCAAGCTGTTGCAGAACTCGTCCGCGGGGCCGGCTGACTCCAGCTCAATGAAGTTGCGGTGCGATCGGCGCTCCTCCTCAATGTTGCACAGCGCGGCGATTCGCCCATTCTTGAGGATGAGGACCTCGTCGCAGGTCTGGTCGATATCCGCGAGCAGGTGCGACGAAATGAGCAGATGGATGCTGCCTTCCTTGCGGATCTGCTGGAGGGTCTGGATCATGCGCTGGCGCGCCATGGGGTCAAGGCCGTTGGTGGGCTCGTCCAGGATGAGCAGCCTGGGGCCGTGCGCCAGGGCCTGGGCCAGCTTGATGAGCTGCTTCATGCCCAGCGAGTAGGTGTTGATCTTGCGGTAGCGCACTTCGCCGAGGCCGACATAGAACAGCGCCTCGTGCGCCCGCTCCAGCGCTTCGCGCGCGGGCAGTCCGGCAAGCTCCGCCATGTAACGCACGAATCGCACGCCGGTCATGCTGCCGATGAAGGAGTCGTTCTCCGGCATGTATCCGACGGACTGGCGGATCAGCGCCCGCTGGCGCCGCGTGTCCATATCGAATACGTGGGCCGAACCGCGGGTAGGAAAGTGAAATCCGAGGAGGGTGTTGATGAGGGTGGATTTGCCGGCGCCATTCGGTCCCAGCAGCCCGATGGCTTTGCCGCGCATCTCGCCGGCCAGACCGTCAAGGACGATCCGGCCGCCGAGCCGCACTTCAAGTCCATCCAGCTTGATGACGCTCATGTTAATGAATTACGTGTTGCGCGTCCGACTTGTTCCTTGAATTCAGGACCGCGCCGAGGGTTAGAAAATCGAAGCCAAAGAGCCGGCTGTCGCTGGCCGCCTCAATGCGGTTGTCCTTGCCCCACGCACAGATTACCGTGGGCCTGGAGTCAGCCGCGAGCTTCTGGACGGCATCGGCTGCCTCGCCGCTGAACTGCGACAGCAGAGGCGTGAGCACCGGGCTCAGGTTCTGATACAGGACCGACGAATAGTTTTCGTTTTCGTCGTGCGGCAGCAGAGACCGGAACGAGGTGGAACGCGCCAGCGAGTTGCCATTCTCATGCGTCTTCAGCGCATCCATCAGTAGGGCGCGACTGGGGGCGACGATCATGAAGCCATCGGCGAACGTGTACTCCGCCAAGGTAGTGCCCGACGCCTGGTCACTCACCGTGTAGTAGCGCCGGGAATCCACGGTGCTGGGCTGGATGGTGAGCACGTGCGCGCTGCCCTCCTGCGACTGGTCGTGGATGGCCGCCGTCAACCGCTCCAAAGCGCTCTCCAGCGCATCCGGGTTGTTGACTTCAATCACCAGCTTCCACGCAGGCGTGGGAAGAACCGGACCATCGAGAGCCATGGCAAAATCGCCGCCCAGGTTGGCGATCAGGTCATTGCGCACATCGATCCGCAGCTTGTTGTCGATCATGCTCCAGTTGGCCGTGCCGCCATTGGCTTGCGAAGCCATCGCCATCAGATCGTCCGCGATGGCCGCGGGATCCTTGGTGAGTGTGGCCGCGGCAAATGCCGCATTCGGGCTCACGAAGTCCAGCGAGCCGATGGGCGCGGGACTGGCCAGCCAGGAAGCAATGCGCTGGCGCGTACCGGTGAATTGGAGGTTGAGATGATTGGCCGGCGCGCCGTTTACCTCGCGATGCTCCGCAATCAGGTACTGCATATCTTCAAGGCCGCTCGACTGCATCATCTGCTGGCCGCGCTTTCCCTTGGCCGATTGCCCGGCATGGTCAGGCAGAATTGCGTGGAGATTTGCGCCCAGGATGATTCCCGCACCGCGGCCGTAAGCCGCCGCGAGCTGCTTGCCGAAGTCTGCGTCGGCAAATCCGCTGGCGCCGGCATTCAACTGGTCATTCATTACCTTTAACGCTGCAACACTGCCGGCGAACACAACTTCGTGATCGCGCACCAGGGCATATCCGCCCTTGCCGGCGTCCGGCGCCGCTGCTGCCAGCGATGCTTCGTCGAGCACCACCAGTTTGCCCGATCTGCTCGAGAATTGCTGCTTCAACTCGTCTTCAAGGCCACTCTTCGTTACGTCGGCAACCAGGGCGAACGCCGAGCTGTCTCCGTGGCCCCAGCCGGTGAAGACCACTTCGTCGCCGAGGTACTGACTGATGTCGTGAATCTTGCCCACCAGCTCATTCAACTGGTCAGAGTTGTGATTCTTTCCCTTGGTCCACCACGCACGCAGATCGGGGCTCTGGTTCAATTGATCCTGAAAGACGCCGTTGGCTTCCTGGAGGAATTCGCCCAGGTTGGGAATGCTGACGTAGAAGACGGTATCGGCCGGAACCCGCGTCAGCAGGTCGCTGGTGTAGCGCGGCTGCGGGAAGGGAATCTGCGCGATGCGATGCTCAACGTTCGCCAGTTCAGCCATCATGCCCACGTACTTCTCGCGGTCGGGACTCCAGGCAAACTGCTCGTCCAGCGGCTCGGGCGCGAGGCTGTCGCTGGTCGCTATCTGATCGCCCGGACGCAGCGCAGAATGGATGCCGGCATGGATTACATTTACCGATCCGCGCAGCACCGCGACGCGTGAGCCCTTGAGCCCCGCGTCCACTGAGAACACGGTGCCGGTCACCGCCACCCGGCAATCCGGCGTCGTCACGTACAGGTGGCCCGATTCGCGATGCGCGGCCTGCACAATCACGGCGCCCCGTTTCAGGCTCACCGTCATATCGCGCCCGCGTGCGCCAACATCCAGGGAACTCCGCTGATTGACCTCGACCACCGAGCCGTCCTCCAGCCGCAACACAGCATGAGAATCGCCCGCGGTGCGCAGTTCCGCGCCTTCGATCAGTTTGGTCCCAGGCGCAATCTTCCGGTCGCCGCCGGCATCGATGAGATACGCCGAGCCGTCAATCGACTGAACTTCAGCGCGTACGCCCGGAGGAACCTGCCAATACGTCTTGTAGAGGAACGTGCCGGTGACCAGCATCGCCACGGAAGCCGCCAGCGCCCATCCCCACTGCAGAGGCCGCATGCGCGAGGGCGCAGCAATGGCAGGCGCCGACCAATTGAGCGGAGCGCGCTCCTCTCCCTGGCGGAAAGCCCTCATGCACGCGCCGCAGTCATGAAGATGTGTTTCGAGAAGGAGCTTGCGATTCGGCGGCAGAGCGCCGGCGCGGTACGGCCCGAACAACCGCTGCATGTCTTCGCAGCTCTCGATGGCTCCGTCCAGGGCCATGCGGCTTGTCTCAATGCCCAGTGCATGAGCCGAGCGCACCGCTGAAGCGGAGATTGCTTCTGCATCCGGCACATCGGCCCGCAGTGCGTGCGCTGCACGATTCAACAATGTCTCTCGGTCGCGTTTCATCGCATTCCTCGCAACAACCAGGTGAGTTGTTTCTTCAGCTTCAATCGCGACTGATAGAGCGTCACCGCCACCACGGCCTGCGACGTTCCCATCATTTTCGCGATTTCCTTGTTGTCCAGTTCTTCCAGGTAGCGCAGGACAAACATCTCCGCTGCCCGTGGCGCCAGCTCTCCAATCGCCTGCCGCAGATGCTGGGCCAGATCCTTGTTGGCCATCGCTTCTTCAGGCAAAGTGTCGGTTTCCATCGACACCAGCTCGGCTGCGGCATCGAGCGGTTCCGCGGGCGCAGTTTTCTTACGCCGAAGCAGGTCCAGGGCGCCGTTGATGGCCGCGCGGTAAAGGTAGCTGCCCGCGTTTTCCACGTCCGGATTTCCGCTCGCGCCCAGGCGCAGAAACACGGATTGCGCCACATCCTCCGCATCGGCCATGTTGCCCGTGATGCGATAGCCGGCCTTGAGGACACGCCGATAATGCTCGACAAAAAGCCCCTCCAGCCGATGCTGGTCCGTGACTGGCGGAAGGCTTTGAATCGCTGCGCTCATGTTCCCACGCTTTGCTTTGTTCATAAGGATGACGCGCCGGTTCCGAGATTATGAATGCACGTTGCCAAATTTACGCTATGGAGCCACGCGCTGTTCCCCGCGCACGCAGGAAATCCGGGCAAATGATTCGTCGCGCTAAGGGCAACGTGGGGGTATTCCAATCGAAAGGAGGGCGTACGACCTTACGTGGAAGGAACCGCGGTGGCGGGGATGCGCTGGGCGGCGGAAGCCTGACGGAGGCGCTCGAGCTGCCATACGTAGACAGCGAGGCGGCGGGAGTAGTGGAGGACAGGAGGAATGTTGGGGAGGCGGATGCCGACGGCGTCGGCAAGATCGTTGCGGGCTATGTCGGCCTCGGCTTCTTCAAGCTGCCAGGAGACGTGGTGGATGCTGGCGCGCATTGGCTGACCGTCGCGGTCGCTGGTGAAGAGGCAGTAGCGCTCGGTGAGGAAATACTCGAGGCTGCCGGGAGGGCACTCCGCGAGGCGGCGGGTGGGGCCCAGGCCACGGTATCGCGCCTGGAAGACGACGGGTTTGCGCGAGAAACGGCGCTGGCACCAATAGGCAAACTCGCTCTCGCCGCGGCGCTCAATTCCCATGGCGGACCAGTGGTAGGGCAGATGATAAACCGATCTGGCAAACACCACCGCGAGAGGATTGCGGGCGTCGAGGGAAAAGAACCAGACGCCGGGCGTACCTGTGTGCGGGTCGCGGACGTAGGTGCGGAGATTGAGCTCAGGAAAGCTGCTGGTTCCAGGGATTTGCGGGATGCCGCGGAACTTGATGCGGTCCATCCAGAAGGGGACGACGCCGATCCATGCGGAGCCCTGGAAGGTATCGACCTCGAGAGCCTCAGGGATGAGCGGGGTAAGGACGGAGGCGGGGATGGGCCAGTGAGCAAAGAGGAGGTCGTTCCAGCGCTGGGTCATGACCCAGCGGCCTGAGGGCAGGGGACGCGGAAGGTACGAAGACTTCACTCGAAATTCCCGCATGACGGACCTACTCCCGGAAGAGCCCACCTGGAAAGGTTAATTGATTGCGATACGGATGCGCCAACGGCGCCCAGCGGAGTCAGCGGGGGTATGACGTATTCTGGTCGCGAGTGACCCAATATGTCCAGTGAAACTTTCATGTCAGCGGGCGCCGTGGAATCCCCGGCGCATCCCGGCGCGCACAACCAGACCGACGTTTTTGCCGTGCACGGGGCGGATCCCGAGGTGCTGGCCTACGCCATGGCCAAGTACTCGCGTTCATCCCTTTCCATGCGGGAGTCCCTGGCGGAGATCAGCGCGCAACGGGCGGAGCAGTTCCTGAACACGTTTTATTTTCAGTACGGGCACCGGTCCATCGCGGACCTGGCGCACGTCGCGCTTGCCGTGGAGCGGCTGAGCCTGCTGGCGGCCATTGTGCTGGTGGACGAGCAGCGCTGGGACGGGCAGGAACGCTCCACGCGGTACCAGAATTTTCTCAAGTCGGGCTGGTACATGCCGGATTTCGGCGCGGATGCGGTCTCGGCCAAGCTCTACGCGGAGACCGTGGAGGTGCTGTTTGGCGCGTATCAGCGAACTACGGCGGCAGTGCACGACGCGCTCAGGGAGCGGGTGGCGCGGCCGGAGGCGATGAAGCCGGAGGCCTACGAACGGACGCTGAAGGCGCGGGCGTTTGACGTGGCGCGGTACCTGCTGCCGCTGGCCACCAACACGTCTCTGGGGCAGATTGTGAACGCGCGCACGCTGGAGACGCAGGTCTCGCGGCTCTTGTCGCATCCGGCGGCGGAAGTGCGCGAGCTGGGGCGAAAGCTGCGCGAGGCGGCGACCGGCCCGGCGTGGTGTGTGGGCGCGCAGGCGGCCGCGGCGCTGGCAGCTGAGGTCGCCAAGCTCGACCCCGCGCTGGGAGAGCAGGCCGGCGCGCTATTGACGCGGGAAGTGCGCACCGCGCCCACGCTGGTGAAATATGCCGAGGCCAACGCCTACCTGATGGAGACGCGCACGCTGCTGGAGCAGGCGGCGGGCGAACTGCTGAAGGGAGTGGCGGTTGCGCCGGCGCCTCTGGTTGACCTGGTGGAGCGTACGGAGACGCTGGAAGTGGAGCTGGCGGCCACGCTGATGTACTGGGCGAGCGACCATCCTTACCGGCAGATGCGCGACGTGGTGGCGGGACTAAGCGAGGCGCGGGTGAACGAGATCATCGAGCTGGGGCTGCGCAAGCGCGGGCGTCACGACGAGGCGCTGCGGGCGTTCCATGCGGGAGCCGCTCTGCGCTTTGACATCCTGATGGACATTGGCGGCTTCCGCGACATGCACCGGCACCGGCGCTGCGTGCAGATCAAGCAGGGATTCACGGCGCGGCACGGATATGAGACGCCGGAGTCAGGCGATGCGGCGGGCTTGGCCGAGGCCGGAGTGGTGGAGGAATACCGGCGCGCGGTAGAGGGAGCGCAAGCGGCAAGCGCGCAAATTGCGGCGGGCAACGCGCCGGAGGCGGCGGTTTCAGCGCTCTACGCCCTGCCCCTGGCCACGCGGGTGCGCTGCCTGTTCAAGATGGATTTTGCCGAGGCGCAGTACATCTCCGAGCTCAGGTCGGCGCCGGCAGGGCACTTCAGTTATCGAAAAGTCGCGTGGGAGATGTACCGGGCCTTGGAGCGGCAGCATCCCGAGCTGGCAAAGTACGTGCGGGTTACCGATTTTAGCGAGCCGATCGATCTGCTGCAGCGATGAGCAGCGGGCGGCATGCGAGGTGCTCATTCGGCGTTCCCGCGCTGCCCAGGCTAACGGACCGCCGTCCCCACCAGTTCCCGCGCCGCCAAGCGGCCCAGCCGGATGCAGTCCGGAATGCCGATGCCGTCATACGCATTGCCGGCCAGCTTGATGCCGCGCAGCCCCGCTAGATGCTCGTGGATGCGCGTCATGCGCTCCTTGTGTCCCACGGCGTATTGCGCCATGGCCCGCCGCCAGCGCGTCACCTGCGTAAATTCCGGCTCCACGTGCGACCCAATCACGCGCGCTCCCAGAATCTCGCTCAGCTCCCGGCGCACGGTGGCCACCAGCACGCCATCCGGCTCTTCCATCAACGCCTCATTGCGCATGCCGCCAAGGAAAGCGCGCAGCACTGCCTTGCCCGGCGCGGTGCGCCCCAGGAACTTGCGATGGGCGAAAGTGCAGGCCAGCATGGCGCGGCCGGAGCTGGCCGGCACCAGGAACCCAAAGCCGTCCGGCAGCCGCCCCAGCTTCGCCTGGTCGTAAACCAGGTTGACGGTGATCGACGAGGAGTACGGAATGGATTCGAGCTCGCGGCCGAGTTCAGTGTCAACGCCGGCCAGCAGCGCGCCGGCGCTCCATGCCGGAGAAGCCAAAATGATCCCGTCGCAGATCTCCGCTTCGCCGGCTGCCGTAAGCCGCCAGCCGTCGCCCGTTTGCTCGATTGCGCTGACCGGCGTGTCCAGCCGGATGGCCAGCGGATCAAGCCGGGAAACCAGCGTGTCCACCATCTGCTGCAAGCCGCCGCGCAACGCGGTGAAAATCCCCAGCGGGCCGGCGCTCTTGCTGCCCATCGCTTTCAGCCGGTCAGCCGGCGATTGCGTGCCGCCCCCGCCTCCCTTTGCCGCCATGGCCGCCCTCATCTTTTTGTGCGCGGCCAGCATCCCTCGGCTCAGCGAGCCGTATTGCGCCTCCATCTCCACCAGCCGCGGCAGAACCGTGCGCGCGCTCAATTGGCTTGCTTCGCCGCCATAGATGCCGGAGAGGAGAGGATCGGCCAGCCGGTCAACAGCCTCGGGGCCAAAGTGGCGCTCCACAAGTGCCGCCACCGATTCGTCTTCTCCGCTGGGCCGCGGCGGATGCAGCAACTCCATGGCCATACGCAGCTTGGTGCGGAGACTGAACAGCGGCGTCAGCGCCGTCGGCAGCAGCTTGGTGGGAACCAGGAACATGAGCCCGTCGGGCAGGGGAACCAGGCGATTGCCTACGGCGATCCAGGTTTTGCGGTCGGCGTCATTGGAAGCGATGAGATCTGCGCCGAGGCCGAGCTCGCGCGCAAGCTCCGCGGCGGCCGGCTTCTCTGTAAGGAACGAGTCAGGCCCGCGCTCAAGCACCGTGCCATCAACCACTTCGCTGGCCAGCGACCCGCCGAGCCGGGAGCGGGACTCAAACAGCGAATAGCTTAGACCGGGATTGGCTGCACGCGCTTTTTCCAGCTCGTAAGCGGCGGCCAGACCCGCGATGCCGCCGCCAACAATGGCGATCCGCATAAGCCTCCCTGGATAGCTTACTCCAATCGTGTCAATGAGTTCTCCTGAAGTGACGGTTGCCATCGCGATTCGACCCCCCGAAAGAATGACTGTAAGCGCTCGCCTGTTGTGTCCATGTGACTTAAATCACATATGACCACAGTTGCATGGGCTCTTCCAACGAGAGCCGTTCGGCCGAACGTGACCCGAATCACGGATGACGCAATGCCCTGTCGCCTACGCTGGCAATAAGGAGTTTCGCCATCATGGCTTACGTCATTACCGATTCGTGTGTGAAAGATTTTGTGTGCGTGGAGCAGTGCGCTACTGCGGCGATTGCGCCCATGGCGAGCGACCCCAGGTCCGGGGCCGCTGGCCAGGTTTACATCAACCCCGACGAGTGCATCGATTGCGGCAACTGCGCAGCGGTGTGCGAGCAGAATGCGATCTTCGCGGAAAGCGACCTGCCGGCGGAGAAGGCCGAGTTTGCTGAGAAGAACCGGGCGTACTTTGGCTGATTTGAGGTGAGTGCCGTCTGCCCCGGCGTATCATCGAATGTATGGGCGTGGTGCACATTCCGGAAGCTGAGGCGGCACGCGATCTTTCCGCGCTGATGCTGCGTGTCTATGCCGGCGAGGAGATCGTGATTGATAACGGCTCGCTGGCTGTTGCGTTGAAGCCCGTTCCCGCGCCGCCTCGCCGCTCAGTCGCGGAGTGCATCGCCCTGGCTCGGAAGCACGAAGAAACGACCGGAGAGGCTCCGGTTCTGGATCCCGATTTTGCGGCCGATGTGGAAGAGATTACGCGCAATCGGAAGCCGTGGAATCCGTCCGCATGGGATTAATTCTCGATTCCACCTACCTGATCGCCGCCGAGCGGCAAGGGAAATCTGTCCTCAATATTCTCGAGCAGGTGGAGGCCACTTTTGGAGCAGTGGATGTGGGCATCTCCGTGGTGGCCGTTGCGGAACTGATGCATGGCGCATACCGCGCGCAGGACGAAAGCCGCAAGCAGCGGCGGCTCAGGTTCCTCGATAGGCTTTGCGCGGAAATCCCTGTATACCCGGTGACTCTGGAAATTGCGCGTGCGATGGGCCGGATGGAGGGTGAACTCGCGGCGCGAGGGGTTTCGGTTTCGTTCGAGGACCTCGCCATTGGCGTCACCGCTCTCTCCCTGGGCTTTGATGTGGCAACGGCGAACGTGCGGTATTTCCGTTCGATTCCGGGGTTGAAGGTTGCGGCAAACTGAGCGACAGGGTTTTGAATGGCTCGACCTCCGCCGGGCTTCAGCACGGTTTGCGGCACTCCTAACCGCACCAGATCTTCCGCAGCCTCTCCCACTTGGCTAGCCAAATGCTGCACCCCAAAAGAATCGAGCGCGCCACCAAAGTGACGCGCTCGCCTCTGCTCTCTCGATCCCTAGTACATTGATTCCCAAATAACGTTGCAATTAGACGACCGATAAGGTCTCCGGCTTGTATTTCCAGCGGTAGACCACTGGAGCCTCATTGACCTCCTTGAGGTACAGGTCGATCCGCGCCTTCA
>Ga0265339_10000508_pt1 | contig 30333 bp, 28 predicted proteins | sample 4CB219metaG_FD_202085 | JGI IMG/M metagenome (GOLD analysis project Ga0265339, IMG submission 202085) | Rhizosphere microbial communities from Carex aquatilis grown in University of Washington, Seatle, WA, United States - 4-CB2-19 metaG | ecosystem: Host-associated > Plants > Roots >... | reverse complement strand
GAGCAGCTGCGCGGCCTCGGGCCCAGGGCCGGCGGTGACCACGCCGTTCGGCGCTTGACCGTCGGCAATGCCGCGCAGGCGTTCGCTGTCGAAATCGATGACGAAGCGATAGCCGCCCGGCACGGTGCCCTTGTCGCGCCGCGTGGCGACGGCGCGACCCGCCGGCGGGCGCAGCGGATCGTCGCCGTACCATGACAGCGCGTAAGCGAAGCTGACCGGCTTGCCGGGCCGCAGCGGCGCGTCGGGCACCCAGAAGGCGACGATGTTGTCGACCAACTCGCTGGTCGTGGGAATCTCGACCAGTTCGATGTGCCCATCGCCCCAGTCGCCGCGCGGCTCGACCCACACGCTCGGGCGCAGCTCGGAACGCGTCTCGATATCCTGATAGCTGGCGAAGTCGCGATCGCGCTGCAGCAAGCCGAAGCCGCGCGGGTTGGCGGTGTTGAAGCTGCTGGCGTTGATGCGCGACGGGTTCTCCAGCGGTCGCCACAACCATTCGCCGCCGGCGAAGTGCACCAGCAGCCCGTCGGAGTCGTGTACCTCGGGACGGAAGTCGTCGAAGCGCTTGGTGCTGTTCTCGCCGAAGAAGAACATGCTGGTCAACGGCGCGACGCCGAGCTTGGCCACCTGACGGCGCGGATAAATCTTCGACTGGACATCCACGGTGGTCTGCTCGCCGGGGTGGATGTCGAAGCGATACGCGCCCGACAGGCTGCGACTGTCGAGCAGCGCGTACATGACGAGGTGATTGGCATTCGACGCCGGCGTCTCGAGCCAATATTCGATGAAGGCGGGGAACTCTTCGCCAGACGGCTCGACCGTATCGATGGCGAGGCCGCGCGCCGACAACCCGTAAACGTTGTCGCGGCCGAGCGCGCGGAAGTAGCTGGCGCCGAGAAAAACGATCAGCTCGTCGAGATAGTTCGGGTCCCTGATCGGATAGTGAATACGCAATCCGGCGTAGCCGATATCGGTCGGGATGCGGTCGGCGAAGGTGTTCTTGCCGTAGTCGAAGCGCGACGGCGAAAAGGGCACCGGATGCACGCCGTCGGGGTCGATGACGTTCACCTGCACGGTGCGGTCGTAATAGAGGCCGGGGTGAAAGAACTGCACCTGGAAGGGCAGATTCTTGTCACGCCACAACGCTTCATCCGGCTTGAAGCGAATGTCGCGCCACTGGTCGTAAGTCATCGAGCCGACCAACATCCACTCCGGCACCTTCTTCTGGCGATCTTTGTAGGGCTCGCTGGCGAGCGCCTCGGCGCGCGCGCCGACGTCGTCGAGGTCGAACGCACGCGCCGGCGCCATCGGCTGGGCGAGCAAGATGAGGAGGAGCAGGAACTGGAATCGCGACATGGCCGCCACCGAACCGCAGGCGACGGGCGCGGTCAAGCGCGTCGGCGCCATACCCGGCCCAGCGCCTGACGGATTCGGCCGGCAACCGCGCAACCAGCCGCACAAACTTTCAGGAGCGGCCGGAACCCTGGTGTCTGCCTGGCCGCACCGCGCGAAGCAGGCGGCTGCCGCAACGCCGCCCGCCCCCCTTGCCAATTCGCCGCAGCCAGCTACATTAGCTTCTGCTGAATGAATTCAAATTCACTGGAGGTGAGCTAATCCTATGTCATCATTGATCGCATTGCTCCTGGGGTTGGACGTCGTGCCCTCGGGCACGCTGGTCTGGGCCAATGGCGGACTGGCGATGGCGGTGGTTTTCGCAGTGGCGTTGCTGGTGTCTGGAGCCAGCCTGTTCGCCGTGCGCGAAAAATCACGGCCGGTGCGTCGCCTTTCAGTCGCTTCGCCGGCGCTGCCCAATCGCACGCCGGATGCGCGGTTGCCCAGCGCCGCTTGATCCTTTCGATCCTCCGCGGGCAACCGCTCGCGGTATCCTCGGGTGAATGGTCCCCCCAGACAACCCGAGGCTGGGGCAGGTCGGGCCCACACCGGCCTGCCCCTCCCCTAACAGGTCGGCGCCTGAAGCTGGGCGGCAACGCCGCAACCGGCTTTGCAAAGCTGTCAGGTTGTTGGTTCCAGAAAGGTTCCGACCAACATCGAACAATCTGAGGCCGCTGCAGCCGCCGGATTCTTGGACAAATCCGCCGCCACGCCGAGCCCGCCGGGCGTTGTTTGCCACAGTCGCAAGCAATGGCTTGCGCTTCAGCTGGGCAACGGCCCCGACCTCACAGCGTCAGGGCTGGCTGAAACGCTGAGCGACACCTCGGCCAAGCCTCACCGCCGGCCACGGCTCATCGCGAGCCGAGCCAAGTGGCGGTAGGAGACGGGTGGAGAGGGCGGCAGCAGGCGTGACTGCTGCCGCCCTCGCGCCGGGCGCGACCGGCGCGGAGAAAGGAGTGGTAACCCACTCTTTGAGATGCAGCGGCGCGAACGTTTATGGCATCCGCCGAATCAGGCGGCGCAGCGCAGCCTACTGCGTATTAACGCGCCGGACGCGCACCGATGATGCTGGCGCGCTCCATGACGCGAACGTCGGGCCAATAATCGCTGGCGGCGTAGTGCTGCACGGCGCGATTGTCCCAGAACGCGACGGAGTCCGGCTCCCATTGGAAGCGGCACTGATATTCGACGATGTCGGCTTGCCGGCTCAGGCGGTCAATCAGCGCCGTGCTTTCGTCCGGCTCGAGACCGACGATGTGGCTGGCGAAGAAGCGGTTCACGTAGAGATGGCGGCGGCCGGTTGCCGGATGCGAGCAGACCACCGGGTGCTCGACACGCGGATAGCGCTCGCGCATCGCCTCGCGCTGGTCTTCCGGAATGAGCGGCCCGAACACTTGCATGTAGTCGTGCACGGCAGTCAGGCCGTCGATGCGCTCGCGCAGCGCGTCGTCGAGGCCTTCGTAGGCGGCGATCATGTCGGCAAACAGGGTATCGCCACCCGTCGGCGGCACCTCGATCGCATGCAGCACCGCGCCCATCGACGGACACGCGCGCCACGTCACGTCGTGATGCCAGCCGTTCTCGTATCCGCCGACGTCGGCCGACTTCGCGAAGCGCACCAATTCCGGCTGCGCGGTGTTCGAGGGAATGAATGGATGCAGCTCCAGTTCGCCGAAGCGGCGCGCGAACGCCACGTGCTGCGCCGCGCTGAGCGGTTGGCGGCGAAAGAAGATGACTTTGTAGTCGTGCAACGCCTGGCGAATCTCGGCGATGACCGCATCGGGCAGCTCGCGTGTCAGGTCCACACCCGACAGCTCGGCGCCGATCGTCGCACCAAGCCGGCGCGCTTCGAAGTGTTGCCAGTGCAGGCCGGCGAGCCGGTGACGCTCTTCTGCCAAGTGGCCGAGCGGGCCGACGGAGATGCCGTACTTTTCAATCTCGAAGCGGCGCGCGTTGGGCGGCAGATTCTGGACCGTGGAAGCGTTTTGCATGGGGACGAGATCTAGCCGGCGGCGGGTCGGCTGAACAAGCGCTAACCACGACACGCGCCGCCGGCGGCGCAGTGAGCGGCTGTGCAACGGTCGCCGGCTCATCTCGGGCCGGCGCTATTCTCTGCAGGGGTGCCGCGTCGCGGCGGTCGCCGTATGCGCATGCGCAGAGACCGTCACGCCGATGTGGCGCGGTGATCGAGGACGCATGACGATGTCGCAGCAGCGCGGTGCCGATCGCGTGCAAAAGCGCGGCTCGGAGGTCTGGCCGCGGCCTGCTCAAATCACTTCGAGATAGTCGCGGTCCGGCAATGCCGGGAACGGCGCGGTCGGCAGCGTTTGATACCAATAGGCAACGGCCGCGATGTCGTCCTGCAGCGGCAGATAGCGGCGGTCTTTGTCGGTGCGCCAGCCGAGCGCCTGAATGGTCACGCGCACGGCACGCGCGAAACGGATCGGGTCGGGGATGTGCCAGCGGTACAGGCCGAAGCGCTGCTGCGAATCGTACGTGCCGTCGGGCCGGATCACCTGCGGCAGGCCGGCGTACGGCGTGGTGAATTCGGTGTACTTGCTGCCGAGTCGGCGCTCGTTGATGCCGATGTCGAAATCGTAGGCGCCGCAAAAGTAGTCCTCGGTGCCGGTGCCGCAGATGGTCGGGAAATCGCGGTCGGCGTCGAGGAAGAATTTGATCTCGCCCTCGCCCCACCAGCCGGCGTTGTTCACGCCCCACGCCATGTAGGTACCGACGTACTGTCCGCTGCCCTGCACGCCGTCGAGAATGGTGAACACGTCTTTGTAGGGCAGCGGATTGGTGCGGCGGAACTGGGCATGAAAGTACGCCGCGTCGTCCGGCACGTCGGTCAGCGTGTAGGTGATCTGATAGTAGAGGATGACGCGCTCGTCGCTCAGGTTGGTGACAGTGAAGTGTGCGCGCGAGCGAAACGGCATCTCCCAGTAGCAGTTGAAGGCGCGGCCGGGATTGACGCACACCGCCAGCGACGACACCTGCGCGAACCGCTCCCAGCCGCAGGCGAAGAAATCGCCCATCGGCGCCTCGATCGACGGTTGCGTCTGAGCGTCCCAGTAGGCGCGCAGGATCGTGTGCCGCCAGCGCCCACCCATCGTCGTCATCCAAATATGCTGGATGGCGCCGGCGCCGGCGATATCGGCCAGTGACCGCGTCTCGCCCGGCTCGACGACGATGAACGGCGAGATCTTCCAGCCTTGTCCGAGGCCGCGCGCCATGTGCGCCGCCGGTCCGTCGGTCGACATGCCGCCGGCACCAGGCTCACCGGTGAAATTCTCCGGACTGATCGAGCGAGTCTGCGCCGGCGACAGGCGCGACAAGTTGCCGAGATGCATGCCGAGCCCGTTGAAGCGCGTCATCGGAAAATGAAATTCACCACAGAGACACAGAGGCACAGAGAAGATCGGAAGAGCGTTTCAGAAATCATTCTGAATCCTCTTGTCGACGAGATGCAGAAGGTGTTCGCCTAGACCAATCTCTTTCTCTTCTCGGTGTCTCAGTGCCTCTGTGGTGAATTCTTCTCCGCTCAGTCGCGGCCGACGATCGCGATGCCGCAAGCTTGCGGCGCGCCGCCGATGTTGTGGCTGAGCGCCAAACCGCTGGTGTTCTTGATCTGCCGATCGCCGGCCTTGCCCTGCAGTTGCTTGTAGTTCTCGTAGATCATACGCACACCCGTTGCGCCGGTCGGGTGGCCGAAGGTCTTGAGCCCGCCGTCGGTGTTGACCGGCAGCTCGCCGTCGAGCGCGAAGGTCCCGTTGGCGATGTGATCCTTCGCCGAGCCCTTCTCGCACAGGCCGAGATCCTCGTATGTCAGCAACTCGGTCAGCGTGAAGCAGTCGTGTACCTGCGCCACGCCCAGTTCCTTGAACGGGTTCGAGATGCCGGCCTGCGCGTAGGCCTGTTGCGCCGCCGACACGGTCGGCTTCCAGCGCAGGAAGTCGAACGACGGATCGGTCTGTGGATTCGCTTCGAGCGAGATCGCGACGGCCTTCACCAGCACGTAGTCGTCGCGGAAGCTCTTGGCGAGATCCTTCCTGGTCAGTACGGCAACCGCGGCGCCGTCCGATTGCGCGCAGCAATCGTAGAGACCGAACGGCCACGAAATGATCGGCGCGTTGAGCGCCTCCTCGACCGTGATCTCCTTCTTCAACATCGACTTCGGCGCCAACGTGCCGTTGTGATGGTTCTTCACCGCGATCTTGGCGAGATCTTCGCGCGACGCGCCGTAGGTTTCGAAGTAGCGCGCGGCGCACAGCGAGAACCATCCGGCGGGCGTCATCGGCAGGCCGCGCACGCCGGCGGTCTGCACGTTCGGACCCGACACGCCGCGATCCTTCGGCTTGTCGAAGCCGACCACGAGCACGGTGTCGTAGAGGCCGCAGGCGATCGAGAAGACGCCGAAACGGAAGGCGTCCGTGCCCGTGGCGCAGTAGTTCTGCGTCATCGACACCGGCTTGCCGTAGAGCTTCAGCGAATCCGCCACCTCGGCCGTGCCGCGTGACGGATACACCGCACCGCAGAACACCGCCTCGATCTGCTTCTGCGGTTCGGTGATGCCAGCATCCTCGTAGGCCTCGAACGCCGCCTCGACGATCATGTCCTCGGGCGCCTTGTCCCAATTCTCGCCGAACTTGCAGCAGCCCATGCCAACGATGGCGACTTTGTCTCGGATCGCTTCTGGATTCATAACTCCCTCGGCGCAGGTTGTTTGGTGGTCAGGTCAGACCCGGCCTCCGAACCCAACAACTAACAACCTGACAACGTAGCAACTTATCTCACTGGCGTGCACTTCCAGAAATAGTTCGGCGTGCCGCCGTACTCGTGCACCTTGCGGAAGGCGAACTCGACCGGCAGGTCGAGCTTCACTTCCTTTGGGCTGGCGTCGGTCATCTGCAGATAGAGCCGCGCGCCGCCTTCGGCTTCGATCATTGTCACGATGAGCGGCGGCGCCGGGCTGCCGGCGAAGAAGTCGAAGGTATGCGACAGGACTTTTCCCGTGCGCTCGGCGAGCCGCACCTCGTCGAATTCGTCGCGCGTGTAGCAGCCGAAGCAGACGCGCTGGAAGGGGAACTGTTCCTGGCCGCACTTGCGACAGTGTTGTGCGTGCAACGCGATGTCCTCGTTGCGATCGCGGAAGTGGACAGTCGCCGAGACGCCGGCACCGGCGCGCCGGTCGAATTCGCTCGGCTCCAGATTGCGGAACTTGAGATACGTATTGTAGTCGCCGAGCTCGGCGCGCCGCTCGAGATGCCAGCGCACGCCGCGATGGTCGGTGAGACGCTTGATCGCGTCGGTGACGCGCAGCGAAAAGGCGTCGGCGCCGTCGCCGTAGCCCGCCAGCAGCAGCTGATCGCCCGGCTTGGCGTTCTCCAACGCCGCCACCAACAGCATCGGCGCGAACGCGGCGCCGGTATTGCCGACGCGCCCGAAGAAGGCGTCCTGCACCTGCGTTTTCGGATCGAGGCCGACCGACTTCGCCGCCGCCGCATGGCTGCGCGCGTCGGGGCCGAACAGCGCGGCCTTGGTGAAGTCCTTCGCCTGCTTGCCGGTCTTGGCGAACAGCCCCTTCACCGCCTCGACCAGGCTGTTGCGATAGCCGTGCTCAACCACGAAGCGGTCTTCCCAGGTGCGGACGTACTGATCGGTGTCGAGGCGCCAGACATCGATGATCTCGTCGTTGATCGAGTGTTGCGCCTCGATCTCCGCCGCGACACCTTGATCGCCGATGAGCAACGCCGCGGCGCCGTCGCCGATATTGCGCTCGACCGCCGAGCGCGGCGCCGCCGGACGGCAATCGCTGGCGACGACGATGACGTTCTTGGCGCTGCCGGCGCGCACGGCATCGAGGGCGGCGCGCAGCGCCGCCGTTCCGGCGCGCAGCGATCCGCCGAAATCGGCAGTCGCCACTTCGCGACCGAGGTCGAGCGCCTTGGCGATCAGGCTGGCGCCGGACTTTTCTTTGTATGGATACGAGGTCGAGGCGAAGAACACGCCGCCGATCGTCTTGCGGTCGATGCCGCGCAGACAGTCCGTCGCCGCCGCCACCGCCATCGTGATCGCGTCCTCATCAAAGTTCGCAATCGCCTTTTCGCCACCACCGCCGCCCGCCTTGCGACCGCCGCCCGAGATCGCCGCAAAGGGCAATCGCAGCATCGGGATGTATGCTCCAAACGAAGTGATTCCAGCCATGTGTACGCGCGCCCTCTGAATCGAGTGCAGCGGCCAGACGCGCCGCCGCGGATGGATACTCGGCCGAACCTACCCGCGCTCAGAATGAGAGGTCAAGGGACCCAAACGGGCGTTCGATTGGTGACTGGCCGGCAGACGCGCCGCGACAGGCGCACTGGAAGGGAGGGTTCGGGCGAGGTAGCGCCGCGGCCCTCTCGATGCGGCAGGCGACCCTGTCGCGCGCGCGCGGAACTCTGAAACCTTCTTGTGGCCGGTGAACGGGCCGTTGAGCTCGAGCGCGGCGCGTTTTCGAAGAGGCTAGGCGCGCAGTAGGACACGACCGGTCCCAACTTCGCCTTCTGGCGGTACCTGGATCGTCAGATCGAGCGACTGACGAACTCAGGGATTGTCGCAGGGACCGACCTCGCGTAGCTCGACGATCGCCCACTCGGCGGCCGGGCACTCGCCGGCAATCGCGACCGCCTCTTCCTTGGAGTCGCACTCGAGCAGGAAGAAGCCTCCCACGACCTCCTTGCTCTCCGCGAAGGGGCCGTCGACCACGGCGCGTGCGCCGTCGCGCATGGTGATACGCACGCCGCTGAGCAACGTCTTGAGCGACTCGCTCGCTTTGCTGATGCCGCGCCGCGCCAATGTCTCACCCCACGCCGTCATTTGCGCGCGCTCAGCTTCGGCGCGGCCTGGCTTGCGCTGCTGGCGCCGGTCGCGGTGCTCCATGATCAGCATCAGATATTGCATGCGTTCAGGACATCGCTGCTGCGTGCCGCTTGTGCAACCCGTGTCGACGAGGCAGTTCTGCCGGGTTGAGCGGCGCAGCCGTCACCGACCTCGAGAATCCACCGGATGCAGGCGGCCAGCCCGGGCCGCGCGAAAAGGAGCAATCGAATGAGCTCATTGGCAGGGAAGGTAGCGATCGTGACGGGCGGCGCGTCCGGTATCGGCGCCGCCACCGCGCGCGTCTTCGCGGCAGCCGGTGCAAAGGTCGTCATCGGCGATCTGCAGGACGGCGGCCCCGTGGCGAAAGAGATCGGCGGCGTTTTCCACTCCGTCGACGTGCGTAACGCCGAGTGCGTTCAGGCGCTCGTCACGCAGGCGGTGCAGCAGTTCGGCCGCCTCGATGTGCTGTTCAACAACGCCGGGATCGAAGCGCATGCGCCGCTCGTCGGTATGGACGATGCCGCGCATCGCAACATGATCGATGTGAACTTGCACGGAGTGTTTTACGGCATCAAAGCCGGCCTCCAGGCCATGATGGCGAACCCCGGTCCGGCGCGCGGCTCGATCATCAACACCGCCAGCGTCGCTGGATTGATCGGCACGCCCGGGCTCGGTTCCTACGCCGCGACCAAACATGCCGTGGTCGGCATGACACGCACGGCGGCCCTCGAGATGGGTCCGATGGGAATCCGTGTCAACGCCGTATGCCCCGGGGTGATCCGCACGCCGATGCTCGGCGGCTTCGAGGCGAGCGAAGAGATTCTCGCGCAGATCGGCAAGGCGCACGCGCTGCAACGTATCGGCGAGCCGATCGAAGTGGCGCGCCTGGTCTGCTTTCTCGCCAGCGACGACGCGTCGTTCATCACCGGGCAGGCGATCGCCGTCGACGGCGGCATGATCGCAGGCCTGCAAGTCCCGGCGAGCTAGTTCTCGATGCGCCGCTCGCCGACTATCCCGCAGAGCAGTCGGCGTATTTCGCCGCGGGGCACCTCACTCGCGATGTAGCGCCTCGGCGATCTCCAGCCGTGCGTCGGACGGGGCCAGCGCCGGTACTTCGATGAGCAAGCGCCGCAAGCTGCCGGAGAAGGCGAAGGGAGTTTCGTAGTCGTCGCAGACCGGGAAGCCGCGGTCGTGGCCGATCAGCAAGCCGGCGCCGCCGATCTGCCAGCGGATCGGCAGGCGCGGGCGCAGCGGGCCGTGCGCAACCTGTGCGCCGTCGACGACTAGCGAGATGGTGCGGCCCGACGCGCCCCACTGGTACTCGGCGCCGATCGCATGTGTGCCCGCATTGATCGCCTGCTCGCCGGCGAAGCGGAACAGCGTCCCAAGGAGGTTGAAGGTCAGCACCGGCTTGCCCTCGAGCAGGTAGAACGCCCAGCCGTTGCTCCAATCGCCGAGCGCGCAGAGGATGCCCGAGGCGCGCGCGCCGATCTCGACATCAGCCTGTAGGCGGAAGCCGCCCATCAGCGGTGGGATCGAATCTTCCGAAACCGCGCCGCCGCCGGGTCGTAGTTCAGCGCGCCATCGCGGCCCATGCGGCGGCGGAATCAGCGCGCTGGCGCGGCCGAGAAACGAGTCCATGAGCGGCAGCACCTGATTGCGCCCGGCTTCGGCCCACCACAACTCGATCATGGAACGCAGACGATCGGGATGCTGCTCGGCGACGTCGTGCGCTTCGGCGAAGTCGGCGCTGAGGTCGAACAGCTCCCAGCGATCTTGGTCAAAGTCTTGGCTGCCGGGGATGCGCTCGAGCTCGACCGAGAGCTGTGGGCCGACGTGATCGGTCGTCGCCTTCCATCCCAGGTGATAGATGGCGCGGCTGCCGAGCATCTCGAAGTATTGCGTCAGGCGCGGCTCCGGCGCGGCAGGTTCGGTCAACATCGGCAGCAGCGACACGCCGTCGAGCGGCTGCTGCGAGATGCCGTCGAGCACGGCCGGCGCGCTCAGGCCGACGGCCTCGAGCACGGTCGGCATGATGTCGACCGCGTGACAGAACTGCGTGCGCACCGCGCCGGCCGCCGGCAGTCGGCGCGGCCAGCGCGCGATCAACGGCGTGCGTACACCGCCGAGCCAGGTGTAGCGTTTCCACAAACGCAGTGGCGCGTTGCCAGCCCACGCCCAACCCCACGGATAATGGTTGTAGGCGCGGAAGCCGCCGATGTCGTCGATGCGCGCGAGCGTGTCGTCGAGCGTGTCGAGCTGATCGTGAATGAAGCGGTGTTCGTTGAAGGAGCCGATCGGACCGCCCTCGGCGCTGGCGCCGTTATCCGACAGCAGCAGGACGAGCGTGTTGTCGGCGACACCCAAGGTCGTCAGATGATCGAACAGGCGCGCGATCTGCGCGTCGGTGTGGCTGAGGAAGCCGGCGAACGCCTCCATCATGCGCGCGAACAGCCGCCGTTGATCGGACGGCAGGTCGCTCCAGACCGGAATCCACTGCGGCCGCGGCCCGAGCGTGGTGCCGGACGGCGCGATCCCGAGCTCGAGCTGGCGCGCAAAGGCGCGCGCGCGCCACGCCTCCCAGCCGTCATCGAACCGGCCGGCGTAGCGGTCGATCCACTGGCGCGGTGCGTGATGCGGCGCATGCATGGCGCCGGGTGCGAAGTAGAGGAAGAACGGCTTCGACGGCGTCGCCTGCTGCTGATCCTGAATCAGCCGAATCGCCGTATCGGCGAGATCCTCGCTCAAGTGATAGCCCTGCGCGGGCGTGCGCGGCGGCTCGACGAAACCGTTGTCGCGCACCAGCTCGGGGGTCCACTGATTGGTGTCGCCGTTGAGGAAGCCATAGTAGCGCTCGAAGCCAAGGCCGAGTGGCCAGCGGTCGAACGGGCCCGAGGCCGACTGCTCCCAGCGCGGCGCCAAATGCCACTTGCCGACCGCCAAGGTACTGTAGCCGCTGTCGCGCAGCAGTCGCGGCAGCGTCGCGGCGCTGCGCGGGATGCGCGCATTGTAGCCGGGCAGGCCGATGGGAATGTCGGTGAGGAAGCCCATACCGACGGCGTGATGATTGCGTCCGGTCAGCAGACAGGCGCGCGTCGGCGAGCACAGCGACGTGACGTGAAAGCGATTGCAGCGCACGCCGCCGGCGGCCAGCGCATCGATCGCCGGCGTCGCGATGTCGGAGCCGAAGCAACCGAGCTGCGCAAAGCCGAGATCGTCGAGCACGATCAGCACGACGTTCGGCGCCCCATCCGGCGGCCGCGGCGGCGCGTCGAACGCCGGAATCGAATCGTGCATCGTCCTACCGCTGACTGCGCGCTGCGCCATGGGAGCTCCTGGAGTGGGGGAATGTCTTCCCATCAACGACGCTCGGCACGTGCGCGTCAACTGCGCGCGATCGGGGAGCTGTCTGGCTGCTGCCGTTGCGTCGGATTCGGATCGCCCGCGACAGCGTAACAGCCACTAGGCGAACAGACTGCCGTCAATACTTGCGCAGCACCGCGACGACGACGCCGCGCAGCGCGCAGTCGGCGTCGTCGACGATGAGCGGCTCGAGCGCGTCGTTGGCGGGCTGCAGGCGAATGCGTCCCTGGCCTTCGCGATAGAAGCGTTTCACGGTGGCCTCGCCGCCGACGACGGCGACGACCGTCTCACCGTTGTCGGCAGTAGGGCGCTCTTCGACGACGATGAAGTCGCCGTCGAGGATACCGTCGTTGACCATCGAGCTGCCGACGACCTTGAGCACGAAGGTGTTGTGCCGTCGGATGAGCTCTTCCGGCACCGAAATGTAGTCGACCGCTTCGATCGCCTCGATGGGTCGCCCGGCAGCGACGCGACCGAGTAGCGGCAGCTGCACCGCGCCGCTGCTGGCATTCTGCCGCACCAACTCGATGGCGCGGCTGTGGTTCCAGGTGCGCCGGATGGCGCCCTTTTGTTCCAGATTCGTCAGGTGCTTGTGCACCGTAGCCAGCGAGCCAAGATTGAAGCGGCCGCGAATCTCTTCCAGCGTCGGTGCGTAGCCGCACTCGGCGATGTAGCCGTCGAGATAGTCGAACAACTCTTTCTGACGCTTGGTGAGGACCACGCGAGCCTCCTCTGCCATGAGCAGCGATAGCGAACATCTGGCGAAAGCGCAATTTGGCCGCCTCGCCGAACTCGCCGAACAGCTCGGCCAAACCAGCGGGCGGCTCGAGCGCGCACGCCTGATCGCCGACTATCTAAAGGATCTCGACGCGGATGACGCCGAGATCGCGACGCGCCTGCTGCTCGGACGCGCCTTTGCGGAAGCGCAGGGCCGCCGTCTGTCGCTCGGTGGCGCCGCCGTGTGGCAAGCGCTGCGCACCGCCGGCGCGAATCCTCGAGACCTGCAGTGGGCCGGCGCAGCGGACTTCGGCGCATTGGTCGCGCAGGCGATGGCCGACGCGCCGAAGAGCGGCCCGCCGTTGACGCTGCGCGGCGTGCGCGACGCGTTCGTCGAGCTCGCGGCGATCAGCGGCGGTGGCTCGCGCTCGGCGCGCGTCGCGGGGCTGGCCGCGCTGCTGCGGCGCGCCAGCCCGATCGAAGCGAAATACCTGGCCAAGATCGTCGTCGGCGAGATGCGACACGGCGTGCAGGAGGGCATCGTCGTCGACGCGCTGGCGCGCTTGGCCGGCACGTCGTCACACACGGTGCGGCGTGCGCAACAAGCGCTGAGCGACATCGGGCAGCTGACAGCCATGATCAAACGCGACCCGGCGCAGCTCGCCGGCGTGCAGGCGCAGCTCTTTCGGCCGATCAAACCGATGCTGGCGCAGTCGGCGCGCGCGGTTGCGACGGCGTGGCAGGCGTTCGACGGCCAACTGGCGCTCGAATGGAAGCTCGACGGCGCCCGCGTGCAGATCCATCGGCGCGGCAACGAGATCCGCATCTTCTCGCGCCGCCTGCAGGATCTCACCGCCAGCTTGCCGGACGTCGTCGAGGCGGTACGCGGCGCCGATGCGGCTGACGTCGCGATCTTCGAAGGCGAGGTGTTGGCCGAACGCGACGGTCGCCCGCTGCCGTTCCAAGAGCTGATGCGACGCTTCCGCCGCGTGCGCGACGTCGAGACCGCAGCTCGCGCAATCCCCGTACGGCTGTACGTCTTCGATCTCCTGCAGCTCGGCGATCACGTACTGCTCGACTCGCCATACACCGACCGCTGGATGGCGCTCGAAAGCGCGCGCGGCGGCTTGGCTGCCGTGCAGCACCTCGTGCCCGACGATCTTGCCGCCGGCGAGGCGTTCTACGCGGCGGCGCTCGCTGCCGGGCACGAAGGCGTCATGGCCAAGGCGCTCGATGCCGGCTACCTGCCCGGCGTCCGCGGCGCCGGGTGGCTGAAGATCAAGCGCAGCGTCACGTTCGACCTGGTCATCGTCGCCGCCGATTGGGGCTACGGTCGCCGGCACGGCTGGCTGAGCAACTACCACTTGGCGGCGCGCGACCCGGCGACCGGTGCGCTCGAACCGGTCGGCAAGACATTCAAGGGACCGACCGACGCCGAATTTGCCGCCATGACCGCGCGCCTGCTGGCGCTCAAGACCGGCGAAGCGCGCGGCACTGTGTTCGTGCGTCCGCAGGTGGTCGTCGAGGTCAAGTTCGACGGCGTACAGGCGAGCCCGCAGTATCCCGGCGGCGTCGCGCTGCGTTTTGCCCGTATCGTGCGCCAGCGCGACGACAAGAGCGCTGCCGAGGCGGACACCATCGGTCAACTTCGCGCCCTGCTGCCCTAGCCGCCGCCGCCCCGGCAGGCACTGCGATCGGCACGGTTTGGTCACCGCGCGCCGCGCCGCGCTCGGCGCGCAGAACCCGCTTGACCGAGCGCGTATCGGTGGGTTACCAAACGTTTGTTTGTCACAGGCGGGCCGTCCGCCGCGACCATTCCGAGCGAGGCATTCCGATGGAGCTGTCACAGGTCAACCTCACCGACGCCGATTTGTTCCAGCAGGGCACGCCGCACCACATGTTCAAGGTGCTGCGCAGCGAAGCGCCGGTGTACTGGCACCCGGAGCCGGACGGGCCGGGGTTCTGGGCGATCACGAAGTACCACGACCTGAAGTGGGTTTCGAAGAATCCGGCGCTCTTCTCGTCGGAGCGGCACGGCACCTTGCGCCAGGATCCGTCGCCGACCGACCTGCCGGCGATCCAGTCGATCATGCTCAACATGGACCCGCCGCGGCACCGCCAATACCGCACGCTGGTCAACCAAGCGTTCACGCCGCGCATGATCAACAACTTGCACGGCCGCGTGCGTGCCATGGTGACCAAGATCATCAACGGCGTGATCGAGCGCGGCGAGTGCGATTTCGTCGAAGACGTCGCGGCGCTGCTGCCGTTGGAAGTGATCTGCGAGATGATGGGCGTCCCCGAAGCGGATCGCCGCCACATCTACGTGCTCGGCAACAAGATGGTCGGTATCGACGATCCCGATCTGCAGTCCGACGGCAACCCGATCGTGCCGGGCGATGCGATGGCCGCGTTCGGCGAGATGTTCGTGTACGCCAGCAACCTCTGGAAGATCGCCCACGAGACCAAGGACGACACGCTGGCCAAGGCGCTGGTGAACGCCGAGCTCGACGGGCGCAAGCTGGACGAGATGGAGTTCAACTTCTTCTTCCTGCTGCTGCTCATCGCCGGCAACGAGACGACGCGCACCGTGACCAGCAACGGCATGATCTCGCTGTTGGAGCACCGCGACCAGCTCAACGACCTCGAGGCGGATCCGAGCCTGGTGCAGAGCGCCGTCGAGGAGATTCTGCGCTTCGCCCCGGCGGTCCACTCCTTCCGCCGCACGGCGACGAGTGACACCGAATTACGCGGCCAGAGCATTCGCGCCAGCGACAAGATGATCCTCTGGTATCCGTCGGCCAACCGCGACGAAGAGATCTTCGACAGTCCCGACACCTTCAACATTCGCCGCAGCCCGAACGACCACGTCGCCTTCGGGTTCGGCGAGCATTACTGCCTCGGCGCCAATCTCGCGCGCATGGAGCTGCAGGAAGTCTTTCGCGGCATCACGATGCGCTTTCGCGAGATGGCGCACGCCGCGCCGCCGCGCCGTCTGCGCTCGACCTTCATCAACGGCGTGAAGGAGATGCGCGTGACCTTCCGGCCGGGGCCGCTGCAGGCGGTCGAATAGTCCCGCGCCGGGGAACGAGGCTCGCTCAGGGCATCGTTCCCTCGCGATCGATAACTTCGCTCTCGCGCCCCGCCGGCGGGTCGAGCGGATCGTGCACCACCGGCGAGTGCACCTCCGCTTCTTCAGGGAAGAGCAGCGACGCACCGACGGCGACGCCCAGCACACCGGCGACGACGGCGAGCGATACGCCGATCGGCACGTGCACCCACGGTTCCACGAGCATCTTGGCGCCGACGAAACCGAGCACCACCGACAATCCGAGCTGCAGGAAGCGGAACGTATCGACGATGCCTGCGAGCAGAAAGTAGAGCGAGCGCAGGCCGAGAATGGCGCAGACGTTCGACGTGAAGACGATGAACGGATCGGTGGTGATGGAAAAGATCGCCGGAATCGAATCGACCGCGAAGATCACATCGGTAGTCTCGACCATCACCAGCACCACCAGCAGCGGCGTGGCGATCCAGCGACGTCGGCTGCCGACCGGCGCCGACACCACGAAGCGTTGACCGTGGTAGCGCTTGGTCACCGGCAGCACGCGGCGAATCAGGCGCACGACCGGATTCGCCTCGACTTCCAAGCCCTCCTCGCTGGCAAAGGCCAGGCGGATGCCGGTGAAGACGAGAAACGCGCCGAACAGATAGAGCACCCATTCGAAGTGGTGGATCAGCCAGGTGCCGCCGCCGATCATCGTGCCGCGCAGCACCAGCGCTCCGAGAATGCCCCAGAACAGGATGCGGTGTTGATACCGTCTGGGGACCGTGAAGTACGAGAAGATCAACACGAAGACGAAGATGTTATCGACCGACAGCGCCTGCTCGATCAGGTAGCCGGTGAGGAACTCGAGCGCCTTCTGGGTGCCCAATGTCAGGTAGATGACGACGTTGAACAGCAGCGCCAGGCTCACCCAGGCCGCGGTCCAGGCAGCCGCCTCGCGCAGGCGCACCTCGCGCGCGTGGCGATGGAAAATGCCGAGGTCGAGCGCCAATATGGCGAGCACCGCGGCGTTGAACGCCACCCATGCGCCCCACGGCATGCGCTCAAACCTTGAGAAAGATCTCGCGCGTGCCGTCGCTGGTCAGCTGACCGACGGAGGTGATGTGATCGCTGAAATCCTTCAGCGCCCCGAGTGAGCTGGCGCCGACGTCGATCAGCACCGAGAAGACGGTGAAGCCGAGCGCCGCTTTCTCGCGCTTGAACGCGCGCAGCCACTCCGCATCGACGCGGCATTCGCCGTCGGTGATGAAGACGATGTCGCCACGCCGTCGCCTATCGCGCCGCAAGCAGTCGAGCGCCGCGCTGAGCGGTTTCTGAAAATCTGTCCCACCACCGGGAAAGTACTCGGCCAGGGCGAACACCTGCCGCATGTCGGGCGTGTACGGCTGGCCGGGGTTGAGGTCGAGGATCTGCAGCGGCGTCTCCGCCGAGGAGAAGCAGATGGAGCGAAACCGGCGCCGTTGGCGCGCCGCAATGTCGAGCAGCGTCAAGGTCACCGCCTTCGACCAGATTTCCTTGTCACCGGCCATCGACGAGCTGCCGTCGAGGCACACGACCATCGGCCCGCGCCCTTTCTGTTCGCGCGCGCGCAATGCGTAGACGAGCAGCTCACCCTCGACCAGGCGCCGACGGAAATCGCGCCGCAGCGCCGGATGGCGCAAGCTGAGCAGCTCCGACGGCAGTAGGCGCTGCAACTCGCTGCCGCTTTCGATCGCGAACACCTCGGCGTTGGCGCGCTCATACAAGGTGCGGCGCAACGCACGCGCGCTGGTCCGCATGCGGCCGACCAACTGCGCCATGCGCTGCAACTTTGGATTGCGCGCCAGCTGATGCCCGAGCTCGATCTGTGCGCCGGGCGACGACGGCTGTCCGCCGCCGAGCTGGACGCTCCACTGATCCGCTTGTTCGCGCGCCGTCTCCAGCTGCCCGAGGACGCGGGCGGCCTGCGCCGCGATGCGCGGTTGGCGGCGCGCCGCCGCATCGCTGAACGCTTGCGTCATGCGCTGTCCCTGCTGCGTCAGGCGGCGCGACGCGGCCGCGTCCTCGCGCATCAAGCGTTGGCGGAGCTCGGCCAACTGACGCGCCGCGGGGGCGCCGGCGACTCGCTGCTCCAGTTCCGCCGCCGTGTCGGCCTGCTCGCGGCGCGTCGTGATCTCGTCCGCCTGCTGCGCCAGGTTCCATACGTCGAGCATCTCGCCGCGCGTCAGCACGCGCTCGGACTTGAGCAGCTCCAGCAGCGCCTCGCCGAGCAGCAGGGTCGCCAACCCGGCGACGTCCTCGTCCAACACGGTCTGCTGGCGCAGCGCATCGAGCGCCGCCGCCCCGCGCAACTCCTCGATGATGAATCGATAGAAGGCGGCGCTTGGCGTCACGGTCGCCGCATCGTGCAAGACGATGTTGAGCTTGTAGCACAGCGCGTAGAGGTCGAGCAGAAAGGCATCGAAATGCGGCAACAGCTTGCCGCCGCTGGTTGCCAGCGCCTGCAAGGCGTGCGAATCCGCGCGCAGGCGGGCAAACGCGGCGCGGTCGTAGGTGTCGCTCTCGACCCAGTGCGTCCGCTGCGGCAGCGCGGCGTCGCTCACAGCGCCTCGAGCATCTCGTGCTGAATCGACTCGATCTCCGAGCGCACTGCCTCGACCGCCGCCAGCGGCCGCCCCCCCGCCCGCGCCCCGTCGAGGATGCCGTCGAGCTTGGAGAGAATGTGGCGAATCTTGGTGTGCGCCTCGACGACCGCACGGCCGCGCAACTCGTGACTGTCCCATTGGCGATGCGCGTAGTCGCGCAACTCGCGCGTCTGGTACAGCAGCGCGTGCGCTTCATCGATGTAGCCGTGCAGCAAGCGGTGAATCGTATCGCGCACCACCGCGTGCTCACTCGGATCGCGCCACAATACATGCTCGAGGACTGCGACGTCGTCGTCGGTCACCGCATCGCGTCCGTCGAGATAGGCGCGGGCGCGCAGCACGTCGAGCGCCTGGCGATAGCGCCGGTCCGACGATACCAGCTGCACGCGCATCAGCTCGCGCCGCAACTCGGCAATGATGCGATAGACCGCATCGGGAATCGTCACCGCGGCGGTCTCGCGCTGCGCGGTGTGCAGCGCATCGAGCGACATCGTCGTGCGCAGCGCCGGCGGCCGCGCTTGCAGCATCTTGAGAAAGCGAAAGTCTTCCTCCAGGTAGCGCACGACGAAGCGCAGCAAGAAGCGATCGTATAGCGCTTGCAGCTCATCGTCCTCGGGCAGCTCGTTGCTCGCGCCAAACAGGGCGATCAATGGCACCTCGACCACATCGCGGCCATTGTGAAAGCGGCGCTCGTTGATCAGCGTCAGGATCGCGTTGAGAATCGACGAGCTCGCCTTGAACACCTCATCGAGGAACGCGATGTGCGCCTCGGGCAGTTTCTGTGTCGTCACGCGCCGATACTCGTCGCGCTCCAGCGCCGTGAGACTGACCGCGCCGAACAGCTCTTCCGGCGTCGTGAACTTCGTCAGCAGCCACTGAAAGTAGCGCGCGCCCTCGACGCGCCGGCAGAGCTCGTCCGCCAACATCGATTTCGCCGTGCCCGGCGGGCCGATGATGAGCACGTGGTGCCCGCTCAGCAGCGCCGCCAACGCGCCGTCGATCACCTCGGCGCGCTCGAGGAACTGTTGTCCGAGCTCGTCGCGCATCGCGCGCACCGTCTCCCGCGCCGCCATGCGCGGAGGTTAGAAGCGCGCCGGCGCGCGCGCAAGCCGCAGCGGACGCCGTGATTTGAATGAGGACTTGACAGCGTAAATCCGGCATTTGTAAGGAGCGCTCGGTGGCGAAGTCCAAGACACGCAAGAAGGACAGCGAGGCGATCACTGTCCTGCGCTTCAGCGAACAGCACCTGTGGGTGCGCGCTGAGGGCGACGGTGCGCAGATCGGCATCTCCGATCAAGGTCAAGATGCGATCGGAGAAGTGATCGCGGTCGAGCTTCCCGACATCGGCGACAGCGTCGAGAAGGGCGAGCCGTTCGGCGAGCTCGAATCGGTGCGCACCGTGCACGAGCTGATCGCGCCGGTGACGGGCACCGTGCGCGCGGTCAACGGCGATCTCGAAGACCACGCCTCACTGACCAACGAGGACCCGTACCACGAGGGCTGGCTCATCGAAGTGGAGTTGGCCGACGAGGACGAGCTCGACGAACTGATGGCGACCGAAGACTACGAAGAGTTCGTCGCCGGCGACGACGACGAATAGACGCCGGGCCCGGCCACGCGCGCGGGCCGATGCGCCGAGCTGCGATGACCGCCTCCGCTCCGTCGCCGCAGGATGAGTCGCCCACCGAGGCCGCCGCGCGGCAGGCCATGGTCGAGCACCAGTTGCGCCGGCGCGGCATCGTCGACGCCCGCGTGCTCGCCGCGATGGGCAGCGTGCCGCGCGCGCTGTTTGTGCCCGCCGCCCAACGCGCCGCGGCCTATGACGACGGCGCGCTCCCGATCGGGCGCGGGCAGACCATCTCGCAGCCGTACGTCGTCGCACTGATGACCCAGCTGCTGGGACTCGCCGGGCACGAGCGCGTCCTCGAGATAGGCAGCGGCTCCGGGTACCAGGCCGCGGTGCTGTCGCGGCTTGCCCGCGAGGTCTTTTCGGTCGAGCTCGACGCGGCGCTGGCGGCACAGGCGCGCGCGACGCTCGCCGCGCTGGGTTGTGACAACGTCCAGATCCGCGACGGCGACGGATGCTTCGGCTGGCCCGAGGCGGCTCCGTTCGACGCGATGATCGTCACCGCAGCGGCGCCGGGGTTTCCCGATGCACTGCTGGCGCAATTGAGTCCCGAAGGGCGGGTGGTCGCGCCGCTCGAGCGTGACGACGGCGAAGCGCTGGCGCTCGGCGTGCGGCGTGGCGCGGCGATCGATTGGAGCTGGCACGGCGCGGTGCGCTTCGTGCCCATGACCGGCGCCGTGCGTCAGTCGCGCCGGTCGACGCGGTAGACCAACTCGCCGGGCTTGATCCAGCCGAGGCGCTCGCGCACCACCTTCTCCAGATAGGCGTCGTCGGTGCCGAGCCGCTGTAGATGATCGCGTAACCGCCCGTTGCGTTGCGCGAGGACGAAGGCGTCGTTCTCGGTTTCCGCCTGCTGCGCTTGTATGCGGCGCAGTTGCACGACGCCGCCGCTGCCGAACACCGCGAAGAATCCGCACAAGCCGAGCATGATCGCGCCGAGCGCGACGACGGCTTTGTGTTTCCAAGGCAGTGGGGTTAGGTAGCGCACTTTCACATTTTCTCTCGCGGCGGATTGTAGAGAACCCCCGGCGGCGAGGCAACGCGGAGGTCGGTCGTGAAGATTCAAAAAGTCATGGCGCGCGAAGTGCTCGATTCGCGCGGCAATCCCACCGTGGAGGTAGACGTCGTGCTGCGCAGCGGTGCCGTCGGGCGCGCCGCCGTGCCGTCGGGTGCGTCGACCGGCGAGCACGAGGCCCTGGAGCTGCGCGATGGCGGCAAGCGCTACTGCGGCAAGGGCGTGCGCAAGGCGGTGAAGAACGTCAACGACTTAATCGGCCCGAAGCTGCGCGGCCGCGACGCGCGCCGGCAGGACGCGATCGATCGCTTCTTGCTCGACCTCGACGGCACGCCGACCAAGCGTCGCCTCGGCGCCAACGCGCTGCTCGGGGTGTCGCTCGCGGTGGCCAAGGCGGCGGCGGCCGGCGCCGGCGAGCCCTTGTATCGCTATCTCGGCGGTCACAAAGCCGTGACCCTGCCGGTGCCGATGATGAACATTCTCAACGGCGGCGCACACGCCGATAGCTCGGTCGATCTGCAGGAGTTCATGATCGTGCCGGTCGGGGCCTCGACCTTCGCCGAAGCGCTGCGCATGGGCACCGAGGTTTTTCATACGTTGAAGAAGGTCCTGCACGAGCGCGGGCTCGGCACGGCGGTCGGGGACGAGGGCGGCTTTGCACCCAACCTGGGCTCGAACCAGGATGCCGTCGACATCATCCTGCAAGCTATCGAGCGCGCCGGCTACAAACCGGGCAAGCAGATCGCGCTGGCGCTCGACCCCGCTAGCAGCGAGTTCTTCGACAGCGGTTCCTACGTCTTCAAGAAATCCGATGGCTCGCGACGCACCGCCAGCGCCATGGTCGATTTTTGGGCCGACTGGGTCGACCGCTACCCGATCGTCTCGATCGAGGACGGTCTGGCCGAGGACGATTGGGAAGGCTGGGCGACGCTGACGAAGCGGCTCGGCAAGTCGCTGCAGCTGGTCGGCGACGATCTCTTCGTCACCAACGTGAAGCGCCTGCGGCAAGGCATCGAGACGCGCGTCGGGAATTCGATCCTCATCAAGCTGAACCAAATCGGCACCCTGACCGAGACGCTCGAGACCATCGCGATGGCGAAGGAAGCCGGCTACACGACGGTCATCTCACACCGGTCGGGCGAGACGGAGGACACCACGATCGCCGACCTGGCCGTCGCCACCAACGCCGGACAGATCAAGACCGGCAGCCTGTGTCGCGGCGAGCGCACCGCCAAGTACAACCAGCTACTGCGCATCGAGGAGCAGTTGGGCAAGAAAGCGGTCTATCCCGGCAAGGCGGTGTTCAAGCGCAAGGGCTGACGCCGGCGCTCCCGCTCACCCGCTCGGCGTATTTTCGAGGTGGTTGGCCCAGCCGCCTTCCTTTATAAGGGCGGCCATGTGGGTGGTTGTGGCCGTCGTCGCTGGGCTCCTCGGTTGGCTGGTGTTTGCCTACAATCGATTGGTGACGCTGAAGAACCAGGTCGCCAACGGCTGGAAGCAGATCGACGTACAGCTCAAACGGCGACACGACCTGATCCCCAACCTGGTGTCTGCCGTGCGCGGCGCGATGGAGTTCGAGCAGCAGACGCTCGAGCGCGTCATCGCCGCGCGCAGCCGCGCCGTTGCCGCTCCGGCGGGAGCGGAAAGCGTTGCGGCCGAAGCGAATCTCAGCCGTGCGCTGCGCCAGCTGTTCGCCGTGGCGGAGAACTATCCGCAGCTGCGCGCCAACGAGAGCGTGCTCAAGCTGCAAGAGGAGCTCACGACCACCGAGAACCAGCTCGGCTTCGCGCGACAGTACTACAATGATGTTGCGACGCAGTTTAACACCCAGCAGGACGTCTTCCCGGCCAGCCTGATCGCGCAGCGTTGCGGCTTTCAGCACGCCGAGCTTTTCGCAGCCGCCGATGACGATCGCGGCGTTCCCGCCGTCGACCTGTCGCTGCACGCCGGCCGGTGAATTTCACCGAGCAGCAGCGCCGTAACCGCCGCCGCACGCAACTGCTCCTGGGCGCCTTCGTGACGCTGTTCGGCGTCGTCGGTTACGCGGTCGACGTTACGGTCATCGGCGCGCGATTGCCGCTCGCGACGATGACCGCCGCCTTGCTTGCCGCGGCAATCGCCGGGCTCAGCTGGCGGAACGGCGCCGATTGGGTCCTGATCTCGCTGCTGGCCGAGCCCCTGCGCGACAGCGACCCCGAACATCGCCAGCTGGCCAACATCGTCGACGAGATGGCGATCGCCGCCGCGCTGCCGCGGCCGCGCCTGTACATCATCCCCGATCCGTCCCCGAACGCCTTAGCCGCCGGACCGACGCCGGCGCGCGCCGTCTTGGCGGTGACGGCCGGCGCGTTGGCGCTGCTCGACCGCGAAGAGACGCAAGGGGTGGTGGCGCACGAGATGGCGCACATCGGCAACCGCGACACGGCGGTGATGACCCTCGTCTCGGCGCTGTTCGGCGGCATCTTGATGCTCACCGACTGGGCGCGGCGGACACTCGCGTTCGGGCGCCAGCGGGGCGCTGGGGCCAATCCGCTGTTGCTTACGTTCGTCGTCGTGCTGATGCTCTGCAGCCCCGGCCTCTCGCGACTCCTCGCCATGGCCGTGTCGCGCCGGCGCGAGTACCAGGCCGACGCTACCGCCGTGGCGCTGACGCGCAATCCGGAGGGATTGGCGCGCGCCCTGGAGAAGATCGCCGCTAGCGAGTTTCCGCTGCGTGCCGCGACGCGCGGCACGGCACACCTGTTCATCGTCAGCCCGTTGCGGCGTCGCGTCGACGACCGCGACGGCGCCTGGGCGTCACTGTTCGCCACCCATCCGCCGCTGGCGCAGCGCATTGCGTTGCTGCGCGGCATGCGCACCGACTGAGCCATGCCGACCAAGCCGGCCCCCTGTCCGCATTGCGGCGGCGTCATGCTCGCCGTGCATGCGCGGGCCCGTTCTGGCTACTGCTTGCTGCTCGACCAATGCCCGAGCTGCGGCGGCGTCTGGTGCGATCGCTGGGAGCTCTATCCGCTCGACGCCGCTGAAGCGCTACGCATCGATCCGCTCGACGCCGCCGGCTTGCGCGCTGCCGCTGCCGCGCCGCCGCAGCCCGGTCGCTGCCCGCGCTGCACCGTCGCTCTGCAGCCGTTTCGCGATCCCGCCTTGCCGGCCGACGCGCGCATCGAACGCTGCGCCGTGTGCGACGGGATGTGGCTCAATCGCGGCGAGCTACGGCGCGTGAAGCAACGAACGCCGGCGCGTCCGGCGGTCGGCGACGCGGCGCTGCTGGCACGCGTCGGCGCGCAGCTCGGAGCGTCGACTGCATGGGCCGAAGTCGGCAACCTCGACGCCGCCACGTATAGCGCGGATGCGTCGTCCGATGAGGACGACTCGTCATGGCGCGCTGCGTTACGCAGCGCCGCTCCATGGGTGGCGCTAGCGAGTCTGCTGAACCTGCTTCTGCGCTAGCCCATGTGGCACAAGGCTTTTTGCACTACAGCCGGTTGTAGTGCGGGGTTAAAACGCTCTGCTAGAGGGGACGCGTTGGCGTCTTCAACGCCATTTTAGGGTCGGAATTTCCCGCGCAGCCTGGTGGTTTCCACTTTAAAAAAAAATTTCCAAAATGGCATTTCGTCCATTGACCAGACGGGTCGGTGTTCCCTATACTTCGTACCGTATGGGTGGTGGGTGGCTGCTGAGGACAATGCCTGTGATGAGAGAGGCCAAACACTCGTAACTAACCTCAACAAGGAGGCACACATGGCTGCAGCGAAGAAGAAAGCTCCGGCGAAGAAGGCCGCTTCGAAGGCAAAGAAGAAGGCTCCTGCGAAGAAGAAGGCCGTCGCAAAGAAGAAGAAGTAACACCGCAACACCCGTTTCACCGTTCGACTGAGGCCATTCACTCGGCCCAACTTTTTCTCTCTCGCACAGGCATGAGCCTTCGGGCTCAACGGAAAGGCCCTCCGGGAAACCGGAGGGCCTTTTCGCGTGTGGAGGGCGCGCGCGGATTGCGCGCGGTGCCAAAATTCAACGCGCGGAGGCGCCGGGGCCTACACGCCGCGCGCGCTCTCAGGCAACGCGCAGGCGGCGCTTGGGGATGTCTCGCGTCAGCGCTTCGTTGGCGTCGCCGACGTCGTTGGCGCGCATGCGCTCCATGCTCTGGTGCACTTCGCGCCGGCTCATGGTGAGGCCGTAGCGCTCCAGAATGCCCTTTACCAACTCGAACTGCCGGTCGATTGATTCGCTCACAGACAGGTAGCCGAGCTTGGCCGCACGCAGGCGCTCCCAGTACGAGAGCGCGTTGAGCTCAAAGAAATGAATGTCCGATTCCTTCGGCTCGATGACGATGATGTCGCCGCGGAAGTTCGGATCGTCCTGATATTCGCGCAGACCGTATTGAAGGCGCGAGTGCAGCAGTGTGCGGAAGACCTGATTCAGCACGCTGAGCGCGCCACCGTCGGCGAGCAGGGGGCCCTCATACTGGTAGCGACCCGTCTCGCGATCGAAGCGGCGGCGGACACGATTCGAGAATGGGCGGAACGGGTTGTAACAAATGATCAGGTCGGCGCCGTGCTCTACGGCGACATCGAGATTGGCGGTGCGGCGTACGCCGCCATCGACGTAGTCGATGCCCTTGATACGCGCCGGTTTGTAGAAACCCGGCAAGGCCGTCGATGCCTGCACCGCTTCGGAGATGGTGACCGACGCATCCTCGTCGTGACCGAACACGACGCGTTCGGCCGTGTCGAGGTTCATCGCGCTGATGTAGAGCTCACGCTGCGTGCGGCGGTACAGCGCGCGGAAGTCGTTCGACAGCCCGGCATGCTGCAGATTCCGGCGGATGTAGCGCTCGATGCTGGCGTTATCGAACAGCCCGCTGGGCAGGTGATCGAGCAGCGACGGGAACGGGCGGTGGTCTCCCAGAGCGTCGGCCAGCGGGGCCAGGAGACTGGGCAGCTTGCTGGGCGCGGGATGGCGAATGAAGTCGCCGACGGCGGCCGCCAGCTCGCTCGCCAGGGTCGGCGAGTGGCGCACGAAGGCGGCCACCGAGCCAGGCAGATACGTCACCAGCGCCGCCGCGTACTGCAGCGGTCGCTCGACCATCTCGACGAAGTTCGGACTGTAGAAGTCGCGCGCCCGGAAGCGATCGAGCTCGTCGGACTTGCCTTCCAAGCTCTTGATCATCTCGGCCGGTCCGACGCCGGCCGCCAACGGCGCTGCCAGCACGGCACCGGCGGACAGACCGATGTAGGAGTCGAAGTCGGTGGCCTTACGGTTGACGAGGAAATCGTCGAGGGCCTTCAGGCCGCCAAGTTTGAACGCCCCACCGGTGACCGCCCCGCCGGCGAGCACCAGTGCGACCTTCGGGTTGCGCTTACGCGTCTTCGGGTCGCTCTTTTGGACGATGGTGATTCCCATCGCTGCCTCTCAATCAAACGATTGTCTTTCGACGATAGTGAGCGATGACGCAGTATGTCAAGGAAGATGTCGCGGATTGAGACAGGTGCGCGCGGCGAGGTCGCGGCGCCCGTCGGCCAGCCCATCGGGTGTGTCGAGGACGCGCCAATAGCCGTCGAACACGTAGCCGAACAACGGCTCGCCGGCGGCCATCATACGCGGATAGGTTTGGCGCGTGCTGCTGAAACTGCCGTGCCCGAGGTAGTCGAACACCCGCGGCTCGAAGACGTGCACGCCGGTGAACATGAACGGCATCAGCGCCGCTTTCACCTCGCGCGGCTGGCCGAGAAATCGGCGCACGCGCTGCGCGGCGTCGATCTCGATCACGCCGTAGCGCGCCGCGTCGGGGTCGGGGCGCAGCACCATCGTCGCCAAGCCGCCGCGTTGTGCATGCCAGGCGAGCAACGCGCGCAGATCGAGGTCGATCACCATGTCGGAATTGAGCAGCACGAAACGCTCGCCTGCCAACCAGCGCTCGGCCTGCCGTATCGCGCCACCGGTGTCGAGAATCGGATCCTCGGGCGAATAGATGATGCGTACGCCGTATGCCTCGTCGCCGAGCGCGGCGCGGATCTGTTCGCCGAGATGGTGCAGGTTGATGACGACCTCGTGAATCCCGGCCGCCCGCAACAGGGCCAGCGAGTAGGCGATCAACGGGTACCCGCCGACCTCGATGAGCGGCTTCGGCACGCTGTCGGTGAGCGGGCGCAGCCGGCTGCCGAAGCCGGCCGCGAGGATCATCGCCTTCACGCGCGCAGCTCGGGGACGTACTGCGCCAGAATGCGTTGCACCGGCGCCAGATCGGGTCGCACGGCGAGCAAACGCGTGATCTGGGCCCACGTGCCCGGCAAGTAGCGCAAGTAGCCGGGCTTGCCTTTCACGCGATCGAGGTAGTGGAAGCGGCCCACGACTTTAAACGCCTTCTGCAACGCGTTGGTGACATACACTTGCCACAAGCTCTGCGCATCCCAGGCCGGGCCGCCACGCCGCGCCCACGCCTCGGCATAGTAGTCGAGCAAGCGTTGCTCGAGCGCCGGTTGCACGACGCGACGCGTATCGCGATCACCGAGCAAGGTGGCCAGATCGTAGGGCGCCGGCGCGAGCAAGGCATCTTGGAAGTCGATGACGCGCATGCGGCCTTCGTGCACATAGAGATTCCAGGCATGGAAGTCGCGGTGATTGAGCACGCGCGGCTGCGCGTCGAGAAACGCCGACAGCCGGCCGAAGTGCTGACGCAACTCACTCAGCTCGATTGCGGGCAACGGCGCCGCGATGCGATCGACCAAGCCGTATTCGAGAAAGTGCTCGAACTCCCAATCGAAGAGGCGGCGGTCGAAGGCTTGTTGAAACGCGATGCAGCGCTCGTCGCGCTGTGCAGTCCCGGCAAGCTCGATGAGCAGCAGCTGGTCGATGGCCTGCGCGAAAAGCGCGAATTGCTCGTCCGGCGCGGCGCCCTGCACAGCCTCCCATAAGGGCATGTCGCCGATGTCCTCGAGAATCAGCAGTCCGTCGGCAGAAGCGTCGACATAGAGCGCCGGAATGGCGACGCCCAGCCGCTCCAGGAAGCGATGCACGTTGACGTAGGGCAGCTCGCGCAACGGCTGCTCGAACACCGCCAGCTCGTCGGACGACATCGCGATACCGCGGTCGGCGAGCAGCATGACCACCACGCTCGCGGGCGCCCCCGGGCCGCGCAGCCAGGCGCGCGCGTAGCTGCGCGTCGACGCGTCGCCGGCCAGCGGCGCCAGGCGGTCGACGGCGGTACCCGCTCCGAATCGCTCGCGCAGCAACTCGGCGACGCGCCCCGCGACCGGCGCCGCCACGACGCTCATGAGCGCGGCCCGCCGTCGGTCGACGAGCTGAACCGCTTCGAGCCTGGAACGCGCATGGTCGGCGCCGCTGTAGCAAGGCCCCTGGAGACGGTCAAAATCAGCCTAGGTTGACAGCAGGTAGGGCTTTGCATAAGCGGAGCGCGCTGGCCAAAGCCTCAACCAGACCGTCTTTTCCGACCGCGCCGAGAGTCCGACATGCTCCTCCAATACATCCCCGTGCTGATCACGTTCGTCCTCGGTCTGACGGTCGTCACGGTGATGGTAAATGCGAACCGCTTTCTCGGTCCGCGCAATCGCACCCAGACCAAGCTCGAGACGTTCGAGTGCGGCAACGAGCCGAGCGGTTCTGCGTGGGGCCGCTTCTCGGTGAAGTTCTACCTCACGGCCATCCTCTTCATCGTTTTCGATGTCGAAGTCGTCTTCATGTATCCGTGGGCGGTGGTCTTCCGACAGCTCGGCTGGCCGGGATTCATCGCCATGGCGATCTTCCTGTTCATCGCCGTGATCGGCCTGCTGTACGAGTGGCGCAAAGGAGCCCTGCAGTGGGACTGACCGCCGAGGCGATGATCGCCAGCCTGCGCGATGCCTTCGGCGAGCGCATTCGCGAGTCCGCCACCGCCTTTGGCGAGGCGACGGTGGTGATCCATCGCGACGAGGCTCTGGCGACCTTCGCGGAGCTACGCGATCGGCCCGAGCTGGCATTCGAGATGCTCGTCGACTTGACCGCGGTCGATTACCTCGGCAAGACGCCGCGCTTCGAGGTCGTCTACCATCTGCATTCGCTGTCGCAGAACCACCGCCTGCGGGTGAAGGTCCGCGCCGGCAACGAAGATGCGTGGGTGCATTCGCTGACACCGCTGTGGAAGAGCGCCAATTGGCTGGAGCGTGAGTGCTGGGACATGCTCGGCATCCGTTTCGTCGGCCATCCGGACCCGCGCCGTATTCTGATGTATGAAGAGTTCGTCGGCCACGCGCTGCGCAAGGATTACCCAGTCGATAAGCGCCAACCTCTGACGCCCGAGCGCGACCCGATCGAAGTGGGGTGGAAATTCTAATGGCGTACCCGGAGCGCCAGGCAAGCCTGGAAGTCGACGCCGCCGACGAGATCATGGAGATCCAGATGGGCCCGTCGCATCCGGCGACGCACGGCACCATCAAGTTCAACCTCAAGCTCGACGGCGAAGTGGTGCTGGAGTGCGACACCGAGGTCGGCTACCTGCACCGCGGCTTCGAGAAGATGATCGAGCAGGGCACCTGGACGCAGGCGATCCCGTACACCGACCGGCTCAACTACGTCTCGCCGCTGATCAACAACGTCGGCTTCATTCTCGGCGTCGAGCGCCTGTGCGGCATCGAGGTGCCGGAGCGCTGCCAGTACATCCGCGTCATCATGAGCGAGGTGTCGCGCATCTGCGATCATCTGACCTGTCTCGGCATGGCCGGCGCCGAGCTCGGCGCGCAGACGGTCGGCTTCCTGACCAACGAGTCACGCGAGTTCCTGTGGGATATCGTCGAAGCGGTCACCGGCGCGCGCCTGACGATCTCCTACACGCGCATCGGCGGCGTGACGCGCGATTTGCCGCACGACATTCGCGAACGCGTCGCGGCGGCGTTCAAGAATCTACGCGGCGTCATGGACGACTGCGACAAGCTGCTGACGCGCAACCGCATCTTCTACGATCGCATGGTCGGCATCGGCGCGCTGACGAAAGAGGACGCCATCAGCTACGGCCTCACCGGCCCGCTGCTGCGCGCCGCCGGCGTGTCCTACGACGTGCGCAAGGCGCAGCCCTATTCCGGCTACGAGCGCTTCGACTTCGAGGTGCCGGTGGGCACGACGGGCGACAACTACGATCGCTTTCTCATTCGCGTCAACGAGATCGAGCAGAGCATGCGCATCGTCGAGCAGGGGCTGAAGGACATCCCCGACGGTCCGATCCGCATCGACGATCCGCGCTACGTGCTGCCCGAGAAGCACCAGGTCTACAACTCCATCGAGGGCTTGATGCACCACTTCAAGCTCATCATGGAGGGTGCCAAGGTACCGGCCGGCGAAGTGTACCAGGCGGTCGAAGGCGGCAACGGCGAAGTCGGCTTCTACATCGTCAGCGACGGCAGCGGCCGGCCCTATCGCTGCCGTGTGCGGCCGCCGTGCTTCTTTGGCATGAGCGCGCTCGGCCAGATGCTCAAGGGCCATATGATCGCCGACATCATCCCGACGTTCGGCATGATCAACATGATCGGCGGCGAGTGCGACCGGTGAAGAATATCGTCACCACCGAGGCACTGAGACCACAGAGTCGAAGCAGAGCCCTTTAACATTCAGATCCGCGCTCGGTGTCTCTGTGCCTCTGTGGTGAATCCGAATCGAAGTGACTGTGGATTGAACGATGCCGGTT
>Ga0265339_10000507_pt1 | contig 30367 bp, 22 predicted proteins | sample 4CB219metaG_FD_202085 | JGI IMG/M metagenome (GOLD analysis project Ga0265339, IMG submission 202085) | Rhizosphere microbial communities from Carex aquatilis grown in University of Washington, Seatle, WA, United States - 4-CB2-19 metaG | ecosystem: Host-associated > Plants > Roots >... | reverse complement strand
ACGCTGACCTTCTTTGCGTATAGCCGCATAGCGCGGGGGCGCGATTTGTGGCCTGGCCTGTTGCGGATGCGCGGAAGGGTGATTTCGTCGGGCGTTTTAGGCATCGTTTCTTTCACCGTATTCATTTGGGCGCTCAGCCGAAACGCGGTTGGCCCTGTCTCCGCGCTTCGCGAAACAAGTATCTTGTTTGCGATGATCATCGGAGCGGCTGTTTACAATGAGCCGCTGACATGGCGCCGACTGGTTGGCGGACTGCTCATCGTCTCGGGCGATTCTGACGATCGCGCTGTCACGCATTTAGGCCGATGAATTGGCACAAGTTTCACCCCAAGGCGGATTTACCTGGGACGCCGCAGGGCAGCGCGAGGGGAGATCAAATCCAGCTCACTCAGTTTTGCCAAATAGCGCAAAAACACAGTCGTCTAATCGATCGCCTTTGTCAAAATGCGCGAACAGGCAGACGTTTTGGACGCTCCAGTCGCGCCGGTTCACATCCGCCACAGGTCGATATTTTCGGGGCGAGCGGCGCGGTCGAGCACCCCTTTGACGTCGAACACGACGCCGTTGCCGCCGTGGAGCAGCCGCGTCACCATCGGCCAGCTGCCGGCCACGAAATCGCGATGGCTGACCGCCAGGATGATCGCATCGGCCGGCTCGAGTTTCTCAAACGGAACCAGCGTGACGCCATATTCCCGCGCTGCCTCCCCGGCATCGGCTTCCGGATCCGTTACCTGCACGCGGATGCCAAACGATTCGATCTCGGAAACAATGTCGACAACTTTGCTGTTTCGCACGTCCGGCACGTTTTCCTTGAAAGTCACCCCCAGCACGATGACACCGTTGCTGCCGCGGCCAAGTTTGACGAGGCGCCGTACGCACTCGCGGCCGATCAGATGACCCATGGAATCGTTGACGCGGCGCCCCGCCAGCACGACCTGCGGATGGTAGCCGAGACGTTCAGCCGCATGCGTCAGATAGTAGGGATCGACGCCGATGCAGTGGCCGCCGACCAGGCCGGGCGTGAACGGCAGGAAATTCCATTTGGTGCCCGCGGCAGCCAGCACGTCGCGCGTGTCGATCTGCATGCGGTCGAAGATCAATGACAGCTCGTTCATCAGGGCGATATTCAAATCGCGCTGCGTGTTCTCAATGACCTTGGCGGCTTCGGCGACCTTGATGGATGGCGCACGGTAGATACCGGCCTTCACCACAGCTCCGTAGGTGTCGGCGATAATCTCGAGCGTCGCGGCATCCTGGCCGGACACCACCTTGGTGATCGACTCGAATTTATGCTGCTGGTCGCCGGGGTTGATCCGCTCCGGCGAGAAGCCGACGGTGAAATCGCTCCCCGCCTTCAGTCCCGACGCCTGCTCCAGCACCGGAACGCAGGCGTCTTCCGTTGCACCCGGATAGACGGTTGATTCGTACACAACGATGTCGCCGCGCTTGAGTGCGCCGCCGACCGTCCGCGACGCGTCGAGCACCATCGACAGATCCGGGGCGTGGGCGAGATCGATCGGCGTCGGCACGGTCACGATGTAGAAATCCGCCGCCCGCAGATCGCCAGCCGTGGCGGTGAATGTAATGCCAGATGCGTTGATATCCTCGGCCGATACCTCGCGGGTCCGGTCGGTGCCGTTGCGCAGCTCGGCGATGCGCTCGGCATTCACGTCAAAGCCGATCACCTTGAAGCCGGCGCGGCCGAACGCCGTGGCGACCGGCAGGCCCACATAGCCGAGGCCGATGACCGCAATGGTGCGCGAGGACGACATGCAGGGGCGGGGACGCGGGCCTTATCGAGGTTACGCAACTGGCTCCAAGGCGGGTCCATTGGCGGACATCCAGCAGAAAACCGCCGTGGAAATCACCATAGGATATGCCGATCCGCAGAGGCAACCTTATTAAGCGAAGAGACAAAAGCGAGCCCCGCTGGCGACCCTATGTAATGCGCCGGGATCTTGCTATTAAGCGGAGGAATGCGAGCGAGAGTTGCCCAACTGGACGCAAGCCACATGGGAGTTCGACGAGAAAGTACAGTGGATTCCACAGGTTCGCTTGCCGTCGCGCTGGCTCGCAAATTCATGAAAATCAGGTTTGCGGTTCTGCCCTCCCATTCGCGCCGGGAACTCTTTTATTTTCGTTTCATCCGTCCCGTCTTCCAAAAACTCCTTCTGCGTCGCGATTCGGTTGGCGATACGCCTCCGCCGCAAGTGATCGCGGTTCGCCCGGGGCCGCCGTTTGGCCGCGACGATGTCAGGGACCTTCTGATCATCAAGTGCGACCATTTGGGGGATTTTTTTCTTGCGGTTAAGGCGATTGAAATTTTGAAAAAAGGGTTTCCTGCTGCTCGGATTACGCTTCTTTGCGCGTCGTGGAGCGAAGGGTTTGCGCTGAGTCTTGGACTTTTTGACCGGGTTGTTTGCGCCGACGTCTTCACGGAAGCCTCGGGCGAGGGAACGGTACGATTCGATCCAGAAGTTCTGGCAGCTCATAATTTCCCGCAGTTCGATATTGCGATCGACCTCAGAATCGGCCCAGAGTCCAGGTTCCTTCTCGACAAAGTCTCGGCCCGGTTCAAGGCCGGATTTGAAGATCCGCTGACGGAATTGCCGGCGATGGACTTTTATCTTTGCGCGCCGTCGCCCTCGACTCGGGAGACTCCGAACTATGCACGGCATGCACAATCGTTATTGGCCACTTTGGCCGGCGGCGTAGTCAATGTCTTTGATGCGGGTCCCACCGCATTCGGCATTTTTGAAACCGATGTGACAACGTCCGATTTGTCCCTGCGATCTTTGGGTAAGGGGCCCCTTATCGGCATCAACACCGGTTCCGGGGCGCCGACGAAGAACTGGTCGCTCGATAATTTCAGTTCGCTGGCTCACCATTTAATCGCGCAAATTGATGCAACGATTGTGCTTCTCGGCTCGGAGCAGCAGTGGGCGGATGGAGCGTTTATCGCAGAGACGAATGCCGTCGCTTCCAACAGAATATTGAATTTCATTGGGACTATAAAATTGCCCGATCTGCCTCAGGCGATCCGTCAGTTAGACCTTTATATAGGGCACGATTCAGGGGGGACTCACCTTGCCGCCATGCTGGGGGTGAAGACGCTCTGCCTGCATGCTGGTGTCGGCTCTCTCGAGAGCCATGGTCCGCTTGGCGGGAATGTGGTCGTCCTTAAATGTTTCAATCTTCCCTGTTCGCCCTGTGGACTGACAGAATTGGCCGCTTGCGCTTACGGTCACCGCTGCATGCGCGCAATCAGCCCCGAAAGGGTGATCATTGAAATCGAAAAAATGTTGGATCGCGACCTGGCGGAGAGCAGATGAATGGCGAATAGTAGACGAGACTTGATTGCCAGATAGATCGATGGCGACCGTGATTGGTTAAAGCCGGTCGCCAACTGTCAAGAAGCTGAGGTCATCTGCCAGCATACTCACAAAACTTATGATGGCAGCTCAGACGTTCTCGAAATACCCAATTTCCCGTGCGATTTGAGTATAGTCGTCAAGGCAGGCGTGCGTGGCGGCCACGCCAACGTGAAGGTCGACCCGCCCTTGAGACTGAGGTTCGGATTGTAACAAGGATCGGCTTCCAGCGCCCCCTTCCACCGGTCGCGTACGACCGCAAGATCGTGCAAGTATTGCTGCCGCAGTGGCCCGGCATCATGACGTCCGGTTGTTGCTGATTCGTGATGATACATTTCGACGCTAGGGATCCAGACGATCCGCGCTCCGGTGCGGCGGATCTTCATGCACAGGTCTACATCGTTAAAGGCAATGGGGGACGCCTCGTCGAGGCCACCCACTTCCTCGAATAGAGCGCGTTTTACGAGCAGGCAGGCCGCCGTGAGGCATGAATAGTCCTGCTCCAAGGCGGCACGGCCGAAATATCCGGGGTATCCGCGGCGGTGCCGTGCGAAGACGTGATCCGTCATGCCGCCTATTCCAAGAATCATGCCGGCATGCTGGATTACGTTGTCCGGATAATAGAGCATCGGGCCCACAGCGCCGACTCCGTCCAGCAGCACGCGCGCGACCAGTCGTTCAAGCCAGTCTGGGGTGATCACCGTAACGTCGTCGTTGAGAAAGCATAAAATGCTGCCATGCGCCAAACGCGCGCCAAGATTCGTTGCCCGCGAAAAATTGAAAGACGCCTCCTCGTGGAAAACAATGCGCAGCCGCGGATCTGATAGAATTTGTACAAATCCGGGCTTCGTCTTGGCGATTGCAAGATGGTTCGTGCGAACAACGACCAACAATTCAAGATTTTGGTAAGTCGATTTGGAAAGCACCGAACCAAGGCAATCTGCAGATCTATCCGACAAGGTCGAAGGAACTATAATGCTTACCAGCGGCGGCGACTGGGGCGCTCTGTAATCAACGAGGTAATAGCGCTTTAGCGCGCATCTTACCTCAGCCTGAGTGCCTTGGCATTGGAGAAAATCGGCAACCGCCAGTCGACCTCTCTCCCAGGCACCGCTCTTGGCCGATGTTGTGTGAGCTGTCGAGTCCGTCGGATTGCGATGGTGATAAAGGATGCGTGGGATATGGCGGATTCGATCCCATGTCGTCTTTGCCGAGCAACGCAGGACAAGATCGTAGTCTTGCGAGCCTTCGTATCCCTGGCGAAACTGCCCAACCTGTTTGATCAAGCGGCGCCGGAATATTCCAAGATGGGAGAACGCGTTCTGTGACAGCATCAGCGCGGGATTCCACGCCGGCTTGAAATAGGGATCGAAACGTTCACCCTTGGCGTCTATTTTATCTTCGTCTGAAAAAAGCAAGTCGGCGTCTGGATGCAAAGCAATCTCGCGCGCCGCCCAGAACAGTGCGTCGTTACTTAAGCGGTCGCCGGCATCCAGTAGAGCTATGTAGTCGCCATCGGCCAACTCGAGCGCGCTATTCGAATTGACACTGACTTGGCCCCTTTCACCACGAAATGTGACGCGAATGCGTCTATCCTGCGCGGCATACTGCCTAAGCAGCGGTTGAATGCGATCATAGGTAGAAGCGTCATCGGAAATGCATAATTGCCAGTGCGGATAGAACTGCTTGCGCACCGATTCGATCGTTTCGCGCAGTCGGTCCAATTGAACATTGTAAACGGACGTGATTACCGAGATCACAGGACGCGACGGCCAGGCGTCAATTTCGTTTGCAATCAACAAGCGCTCATCCGGCAAGATGCGCTCATAAGTCCGGATCCAGCTGTGGTATGGTCGGCGGCGAATGCCTCGTGCTGCGATGAAACGCCGAATACCAATAACAGAAGGGCCGAAAACACGCGCCAAGTAGTACGCGGCGTTTGGTCCCAGAATCCGCAAAATCCTTCGGTAACCAAAAAAATGCTCCCGCCCATCAGACGAGTTCGGCTGTTCAGCCTTTGGGACGCCGCTCAATTCATCGGCCCTGTTGGGATTTGCGAGATGGGAGGCTGGATCTTCCGGTATTGGCATTTGTTGTCGGGTTTGCTCATCGCCTGCGAAATGGAATCACGCCGTCGCCCGATGAGAACGATACAGCAGGCTAAGCAGTTGGTCGTGATCCGTCACATCTCACGGCGCCGGATCAGCCGCCGCCGAAAGCTCCATGCGCGTAGCGTCGCAGTGAACGCTGCCAATTTCAAGAAAGTCCAAACCTCCGCGGTGCGCTTGTTTTGTTGTCGAAGCAGGTAGCCTTGGCGCAGCATTGCATATTGAGCACGCACAGCCCAGCGGCTCCGGCGAGTAGGGCGGTGAGCCAGCTTCTTGCGCTGGATTCGCGCGAGGTGCGATCTTATCAAGGCAGAGAGTGTGGGATTTAACGGTTCAACTTCGGCTAACACGGTAGTTGCGTCTCCCGCGTACTTTGGATTGTCCCTTAGAAGATCGACCTTCAGAAATGGAACGCCAAGGTCAAACAAAAGCTCACGCCACAGCAGATGCATCGGATTGGCCGCGAACCGACTCGCTATGAGCCCGCTTCGGGTTGGCATGTAAAGACCCTTGTATTTAAATGACGCATCACTCAGCCTACGAGATATGGCCACCTCGCCATTCGTGATGATCTGAGGTTTTGTCATTGAGGAGAACGGTTGAGCCATAATTTCCTGCAGGACCGGGTTGCGGGCGACCCAGGGCTCGAAGAGCAGAAACCAGCTCTGTAGATGGGGAGCAATTTCGATACTTTCGACCATTCCGTAAAAGTCTGCCGGCTGAGAGGTGAGGCGCTCGACAACCGATGTCAGATCCCCAAATGGTCCATAGACGCTGTCATTGGCAAGCAACATTCGGCCGGTTATGGCGTCTTGATGCTTGGCGATGCCTGCAGACCATGAAGCGAAGTCCAGTCCGATATTTTCCCGGACTATAACGTCAAGACAGTGCGCGTGAAGCCCGTGAACATCTGTTTGGCCAAGACGCGAGGTAGAAACAAAGACGATATCGAACTTCAGATCTTTGATTTTCTGAAGATACCTAAGGACGTATTCATCAACCCGGTCGTCCTGATCGTAATGGGCGAAGAAACAGATATTTTGCATAACGGCAATTTTCGGTCACGTCGTAGAACTAGCGTTGATATGCCAAGCAGCTTCGTCGCCCATCGGCGGATTGCGAACGGTGGCAGTCAAATTAGCCGTTTCCGTGAATGCGGCATAGACGCGGTTATCGCCCAGAAGCGGGCATCCCGCAACTCGTTACAATGCTCACATGCAGGGTCTTTTGTCCCGATGCGGCTTCGCTTATAAGGAACGTTTGCTTGCCGGCGCCGTCTCTGTACGCTAAGAGAATAGCCTGCGGATTCTCGTTGTTGAAATCGCCATGTCTCCAATTCTGGTTACCGGCGCAGCAGGTTTTATCGGCTTTCATCTGGCGAGCCGATATCTCGACGCTGGCCGTCGGGTCGTTGGCTTGGACAATCTCAACGACTACTACGACGTAAGCTTAAAACATGCCCGTCTCGATATCCTTAACCAAAAACCGGACTTCCAGTTTGTCCATGCCGATCTTGCCGATGCCGCGGCGCTGAACCGACAGTTCGATCAGCACAGGTTCGAATTGGTGGTTAATCTCGCGGCACAAGCGGGTGTGCGCTATTCGCTGACAAATCCGCAGGCATACGTAGAGAGCAACCTTGGCGGCTTCGTGAATATCCTTGAAGCTTGCCGCCACTACGGTGTTCGCCATCTTTTGTACGCCTCTTCAAGTTCGGTTTATGGCGGTGTAACCAAGATGCCGTTTTCCGTCCATCAAAACGTCGATCATCCCCTGAGCGTCTATGCAGCGACGAAAAAATCCAACGAGCTGCTCGCCCACGCGTACAGTCACTTGTTTCGATTGCCGACGACAGGTCTTCGCTTCTTTACCGTCTACGGCCCATGGGGCCGCCCGGATATGGCGCTGTTCATCTTCACGCGCGCGATGCTGGCGGGCACGCCGATCCAGATTTTCAATCACGGCCACATGGAACGGGATCTTACCTATATCGACGATATTGTGGATGGCGTGTTTCGCTTGACCGACAAAGTGCCGCAGCCTGACGTTGACTGGAATGGGGACGCTCCGGATGCGGGCCGTAGCGATGCACCATATCGTCTATACAATATCGGTAACAGTCGGCCAGTCCCGCTGATGCAGCTCATCGCGGTTCTGGAGAATTGCCTCGGTATTGAAGCCAAAAAAGAATTTCTGCCGATGCAGCCCGGGGACGTACCGGCGACCTATGCGGATATCGACGACCTGGTGCGGGAGGTCGGCTTCGGTCCAAAAACTGGAATCGAATCCGGCGTTGCCTTATTCGTGGCGTGGTACAGGGAATACTATAAAAACTAACGTGCTGATTGATTACACGCCCCGATTTGGAGGCCGACGCAGTGTACGGCCGTTGTTCGCCCTGCTGTGACTGTATCGTGTCGCTGTCGTCGGCCGACGCTGTCATCGATCAAACGCGTTCGATTCGGGCAGAAAGCCGGTGCGCCGGGAACTCCGATCAATTGGACTTGCCGCGTCAATGCGGGCTTGCTAAGCCACCGAAATCGCGGATTGGGAGTCCCTGTTCCACATGTTGGCGTTGACCTCGCGACAGGTGAATTCCGCTGCCGATGATCTGCTTACTGGCTTTTCATCGTGGCGGCTCGGCCATTTCCTGGCGTGGCAGGATATCAAACAAAGGTATCGGCGCTCGACGCTGGGTCCGATATGGATGACGCTGTCGTTTGGAATTCAGATTTTCACAATGAGTTTTCTGAGTGCCTCCTTGTTCAGCGCTGAGCTTGCAAAATCGTTCCCTTATGTATGTGCTGGCATGCTCCTATGGGCTCTCATCACACAGACCATTAACGACGGTGCAGGACTCTTCGTCGCTTCGGCCCGTTACATCACCCAGATAAAATGTCCGTTGACTGTATTCTTGGTGCAGGCGGTTTGGCGCAATCTCATCATCACCGGTCATAATGTGCCCATTTACGTCGCGATTGCTCTTTTTTTCGTTGTCGCTCCCGGATCCAGTATTTTGTTATGGCCATTGGGGTTGCTTCTCGTTACGGTATGCTTGGCGTGGATGGCGTTGGTTGCGGCAATCATCTCAGCCCGGTATCGCGATGTGCCGGTAATAATTGCGAACATCCTTGCTGTTCTTTTTTGGTTGACACCCTTGATGTATTTTCCAGAGCAACTCGGCAAGAGACGGTTCATTGCCGACTATAATCCCTTCACCCACATGATTGCTCTGGTGCGTGAGCCGCTGTTGGGCAGTTCGCCGACAGTGAATGATTGGCTCGTTGTTTTGCTGCTTGCTGTCGTAGGCTGGGCGGGAACCTTTTTGTTTTTCGCTCGTTTTCGCGCTCGTATTGTCTACTGGCTTTAGTGCGACGACGATGCTGTCAATCATCGGCAAAGACATCCACATTCAGTTTCCGATTTACGACACGCGCATGCGGTCGTTGAAATATTCGCTTGCCATAAAGAACCTAGCCAAAGGTATCAGCCGTGTTACTACGAAGACGTGGAATGTAGGCGGCCAGATTGGTTCGGGCGAAATGGGGAGGATAGTAGTCAAAGCCTTAGATGGGGTTTCCTTTGAAATCAGTGAGGGCGACCGGATTGCCCTTCTGGGGCACAATGGCTCGGGAAAGACCACCCTGCTGCGGACGCTCGCTGGTATCTACGAGCCAGCGAGCGGCGAGATTCGGACGAGCGGGCGCGTCTTTCCGCTTTTCGATCTGCAACTCGGGATGGATCCAGATGCCACCGGCTTAGAGAATATCTGGCTTCGGGGAAAGATGCTCGGTCTAACGACTAAGCAGATCACGGATGCGCTCGACGACATCGGCGAGTTTACCGAGTTGGGCGAATATCTCTACATGCCGATCCGCGCTTATTCCAGTGGTATGGCTCTGCGATTGGCTTTCGCAATATCGACTGCTGTTACGCCAGAGATTCTGGTTTTAGACGAGATGATCGGCGCAGGGGATGCTGCGTTTTTCGCGCGAGCGGAGCGACGTTTGAGGAATTTTCTGGAAAGAACTGGCATCCTGATCCTCGCCAGTCACAGTACCTCGATGCTGCGCCAGTGGTGCAACAAGGCAATTCTTTTGGAGCAAGGCAAGGTGGTGGCTTCTGGGTCGCTAGATGAGGTCGTTTCGATTTACGAAACCAAGGTGACTGGGCAGGGATAAGTATTTTGATCTGGTGCCGGTGCGAGCCCGCTAATATGCGAGGCCGGCTGCAATGTGAGCAGCAGTTGGAACGATTTTGATGGCAAAATTGGCGAGGCTCATCATTCCGGTCTGGGGCGAGCGGTACGTCAACAAGGTTCTGGCGATCACGCTGCCTGCCGTATTGGCGGCCGGCAACTTGCCGGCCTTGTCCAGGCTATTCGATGTCGAACTCGTGCTGGTGACGGAATCACGCTTGTTCGATATGGTGCGCGGTTCGCCGTCGTTTCAAGCAGTGTCAAGGATTTGCGACGTTCGGCTCGTTCCGCTCGACGACCTCATATCGAACGTTTATGGCGATTACGGCATGGTGCTAACCTACGCGCTGTTCCGCGGCTTTGCCGATCTCGGCGCGCGCATGACCGAAGTATTTCTGCTGCTGCTCAACGCGGATTTCATCATCAGCAATAACTCGCTTCGCCATATCGGTTGGCTCATGAGCCAAGGCAACCGAGTGATCTTGGCGCCGAGCTTTCGGGTCGTTCTCGAGGACCTCTCGCCGCGTCTCGAGGCGTCCGTCGATCCCCGAACTTACTCCTTGAGTTTGACTTCACGAGAACTGGCAAAGCTGGCGCTTGCCAACAAGCATCCAACCGTCGAGGCGCGCACCATCAACCAGCGGCTTCGTCATCTGGTGTGGATGGATCAGTATTACTGGTACGTCGATGACGACACGATGATCGGCTACCAGTCGCCGATGGCGCTTGTGGCTATCAGACCGGAGCGTGTCGTAACAGAGCCGAGCACGTTTTGGGATTATGGTTTCATTCCTGACGCAGCTCCGAGCGCGGCGGTGACGTATATTGGTGATTCTGATGACTTCTTCATGATCGAGCTACAAAGCCAAGATGCCGGGCGAGATATGATGCGAATCGGCTGGCTTTCGCTGGATGAACTCGCTCGCACCGAGGCTGCTCGCGCAACGAAAGAACACCGGGAGTCGAGTAAGCAGCTGCTGATTATTCATGCCGAGGACTTGCCCCCAGATTTCCAGAATTTTGTCGGTGCCTCGCGCGTGTTCATGGGTGCCTTTGACCGTCGCTTGCCGCCAATTCCGGCACCGCACATCGATCATCCGGTTCTCGGACAGTGGTTCGAGGATACGAGGCGACGCCAGAGGGGTGCGCATGCGTCGACGCGAAGTGGCTCAAGCGGTCAAGGGTCTTTCAGCACGACCGCTGCCACAACCGGTTCGCGTGGGCAGAGGTTAGCAGAGAGCGTGCACCGCCTCCTGGAGGCAGTTTATCGTAATACGTTCGGACTACCTCCGCAGGTCACGAAATTTCATCCGTTTTGGGCGGAGAACTCGCCGGTTTCTGCAAAAATCGCCGCATGGCGTAACGAAGGTAAGCTCAATATTCTTTGGATTAGTTCGGGGGACACTGTGTTTCGTCGTCTGCTCTCGAACCGCGTGGATCCAGCGGCGTTACTAGCTCCCCATATCCGCATTGCGCTCTTGGAACGAGCCCCATACGACGCGTGCCTCTGTCAATTGACACTCGCCGAACTGGAGCATGTCGATCGACTGTATTCTACGGTCCGCCCGCTGATTAGACAAGACGGGCAGATCGTTGTCGCCGTTACGAAAGAAAGAAGTGTGTTCGAGGGAGGAGAACTCCCTCTGGCACGAGCCGATTACCCCGACGTAGACGTTTCGAAAATTCATTTTCATGGGACCGCGATAACGGGCATTTTGCGCGGACTTTATGTGCGGGCAGCTCGGGCGTTTGCGGACCGGCCGATCGCGCGCGGAATTATCATGGGTGGGACTCTTTTCCTCCTTGCGCCCTTCGTTCGCGCGGCAAATGCATGCGTCGGGTGGCACGACAGCACAATCTTTTCCTCTATATGGACGAGCTTGACAATTGAATTCACTGTCAAGCGCGGTCCGCTGCGATGACGCGTGCCGTAGTCGAATTGCGGCTGGCCTGTCGATTTCGACTCGCGCAGGAATGAGCCGCCGACCCGAATGCGGATAAGCCCAATGCGCAGCCATTTACGCCGTATACTGGCGCATTTTTCGACAACTTTCGGTGGCGGCCTACTATCGATGGTGCACGCAAGAATGCTAAAAGAAGCTCGAATTCAATCCGTTATTTCAAGAGGGTGCAGTGAGTCACGCAGCCAAGTTCCTTGAGGAAGTCATTGAAACGGCGCGGCGAATTCCGCCGGAAGGGGTCGAAGCGCTTTGCACGGAGCTCGTCAATCTGCGCGATCGCCAGGGCCGGCTGTTCATCATGGGAGTGGGCGGCAGCGCCGGGAATTGCAGTCATGCCGTGAACGATTTTCGCAAGCTGTGCGGTATCGAAGCTTATGCACCGACTGACAATGTATCAGAGCTTACGGCGCGCACCAACGACGAGGGCTGGGACACCGTATTCTCGGAATGGCTGAAAGTGAGTCGTGCCGGCCCAATTGACGCTATCTTGATATTTTCGGTCGGTGGCGGGAGTTTGGAAAAGAACGTGAGCGTCAATCTGGTTGCGGCCATTCAGGAGGCCAAAGCGCGCGGGACGCGGATTTTGGGGATTGTCGGGCGTGATGGCGGTTACACTAAGAAAGCCGGCGACGCCGTGCTCGTTATCCCGACAATAGAGGATTCGCGCGTGACCCCACACGCCGAAGCGTTTCAGGCGGTGATCTGGCATTGTCTCGTGTCCCACCCGAAGCTGCAGAAAAGCGTCACCAAATGGTAAGGTGCGCAGTTGTCTCGCTCAGGTCGACCATAAGGTTCACCTTGGGAGCGGCGGAGTTATCTTGTCATTGTCGCCAAGTCGAATATTCCGCTGCGTTGTGGGCGGCCCTGACGCAAGCCGGCTCGATGTCGTGCTTCGTCCGATTCGGAGTAAGACGGGCGCTAAATGTTCCGCAATTCGGGTTTTCCCTCGATCGTTATCCGTAACCAAGTCAACCAAAATGCTCGCGTCAAGATGACTCTTCCAGCCGAGTGACATTGAGCCATGAGAGGGAAGGCGCGACTGATCATTCCCGTATGGGGTGACATTTATGTTGGTGATCTCCTTTCGATCACCCTGCCCGCCGTGCTTGCCCCCGGCAATCTGCCAGCACTTGTCGCGCAGTGTGACCTTGAACTCGTTATCGTAACCGAAACTCGGCTGTTCGACGCGATACGGGAATCACGGCCGTTTCAACAGGCCGAGCAGATTTGCGTTGCGCGGTTGGTCCCCATCGATGATCTGATGATCGACAATCCGATGGATTACGGTCCCGTGCTGACCTACGCGCTGTTTCGCGGCTTCACGGACCTCGGCCCGCAGATGACCGAAACCTACCTGATCTTTCTGAATGCCGATTTCATCCTCAGTGACGGTTCGTTGGGTCACCTCGGCAAACTCATGCTCGAGGACAAACGCGTCATTCATGCGCCGAGTTTTCGTGTCGTGCGCGAAGACGTCTCGCGGCAGCTCCAGGCGCTGCGCGACGGATGTACGCTCTGCCTTCCCGCGCGCGAAATGGTAAAAATTGCACTCGCGCACAAGCACCGCACCGTGAAGGCGCGGATCGTCAATCAGCAGATCTGCCATCAATCATGGATGGATCAGTATTACTGGTACGTCGATGAGGACACGCTGATCGGCTATCAATTGCCGGTTGCCCTGGTAGCGATCAAGCCGGAAGTTGTAGTGACCGATCCGGTTCTCGTCTGGGATTTCGGATTCATCCCCGAGGCAGCGCCCATGGCGGAACGCCATTTCATCTGTGATTCCGACGATTTCTTCATGGTCGAGCCGCAGAGCCGTGATTCTGGCGATTCGATGATCAAGGCGGGGTGGATATCGTTCGACGATATCGCCCGGAATCTTTCAATGTGGACGACGAAAGAACAGCGCGAATGTGGCAACCAGTTGCTGACGATCCATGCCGCAGAGCTTCCGCAAAACATAAACGACGTCATCACCGAGTCCCGCGCCTATATGGCTGAAATCTACCGCCGGCTGTCGCGGGAGCCGGTACCGCATATCGGCCACCCCCATCTTGCTTCGTGGTTCGACAGCGCGCGGCAACGCATGCGCGGGTATCCCGACGAGGACGCTGCGCAAGACACCGAATGGATTTCGCCTGTCGGAGAGCCATCCAGCAGCCAGAATTTCGCCGGCAGAGCGATTCGAGCCGTGGAAGGCGTGTATCGAAAGATGTTCGGTTTTCCGCCTCTAGTAGGTGAATTCCATCCATTGTGGGTGGACATGTGGCCGATTACCAGCAGGGTCTTGTCATGGCGCGGTGCCGGCGAAACCAACATCCTTTGGATGAGCACGGGCGCATCCCTGCTGGATCGGTTGCTCGGCGAACATGTTGTCCCTGCGGCGCTGCTTGCCGATTCGACCCGCGATTCGGTCGCAGCGAAGGCGCCATACGATGCTTGCGTTTGCGCGCTGACCCTCAACGAGCTGACATGTCTTGACCGGCTCTACGGTCAAATTCGTCCGCTGATGAAGGACGGCGGGCATGTCATCGTGGGCGTCTTCAAGAGCGATAATTTGCTGGACGGGGCCGAGTTCTTTCTCGAGGGAATAACGTTTCCCGGCACCGATATTTCCGAAATCCGCTTTTTCGGAACTGCGATTACCGGACTCCTGCGCACGATCTACCTACGGGTGGTGCACGCGTTCCGCAACCGTTCGGTGGTGCGCGTGCTGTCGGTCGGCGCAGTGCTGACCGTGCTCGCGCCGATCGTGCGATTGGCGAATGCTCGGGCCGCGGCGCGCGACACCCAGCTCTTCTCCCCGACCTGGACGAGCCTGCTCGTCCAATTCACTGTCAAACGTGCGCACCGCCAAAACTCTTGACGATGAGGCTGGCTTTCTCAGGTAGCAGTACGATGCCGTGCAACGGATTATGCGCGAAGTCGCTTCCGCTGGTGATGGAGCAAAAGTGCAAAGCCGTCATAGGGAGCAAGCTTTAAGTCCAGCGCGTCGCTCGAGAAAAACCAGTGCATATCGCTGCCTTCGTGCAGAACCAGCTCCTGAATTTGCGCTGCGTTCAGAACGATTTCGTAGTAGCTGCGGAAATATTTTTCGAGGCCCTGTTCCCGAAGATCGAACTCGAAGCGGGTGAACAGTCGCGCTTCTGTGAATTTGAGTTCGATCTCCTCGTAAAGCTCACGGTGCAGCGCCTGCAATTCAGTTTCCCCGGGGTCGACGCTGCCGCCAAAAGTCCCCCAGTGGCCGGGATACCAGATTTGCGGCAGGTCGTCGCGCAACTGCAGCAGATAGCGCGCGCGCTCATCGATCAAGATGCCAGCAACGGCGTTGCCCATCTGCAAGTCGGACTGGGCGGCCACAGGGGCTTCCACCTAGTCTTGCTCAAGGATGAGTGCTGTCGCCTCAGGCAACGACTTCACCACCCTATCGGGGGAATTGGGGCCATCCTGCTGGTAGCCATAGTCGATGAAAAAGGTCATGCAGCCGGCGGCGCGGCCGGCTTCGATGTCGCGCCAGCGGTCACCGACGACGTAACTTCGGGCGAGAGCGATGCTATGCTCGGCGGCAGCGTCGAGGATCATGCCGGGCTTTGGCTTGCGGCACGCGCATCCGGCTGACTCATTGTGAAAACAAACCCTGATGTCATCCACGGCGAGCTTGCTTCGGACTAGGTCGTGCATTGCGTCGACCGTGCTCCGCGCTGTGCGGCCGTCCGCAACGTCGGGCTGGTTGGTGATGACGACGATCAGGAAGCCGCGTTGCCTCAGGCGCTGCACGGACTCGACAACTCCGGGCAGAAGGCGGAACTCCGCCAGCGCCATCGGAGCAACTGGCCGCCCGTTGCGCTCCAGATTGGCGTTGATCACACCGTCGCGGTCGAGGAAGACGGCGCGCCTCACCGGCTGCAATCCTTGTGTCTCAGGCACAATGCGTTCTTAGCGTGGAGCCACTATGGCGCCTTCAGTTTCCGATATTGGCGTTTCGCGAGGCGGTTCGCAATCGCATTACCGCAGTGCTGTAACGACGGTGCGGTCAGGACCCCTGCGCATACCAAAGCCAAAAGCGCCAGCATGAAGGATGCGGTAACATTGAGAAGCAATAGATCCGTCATGATGGAGGCCTCGATAGCCGTCGCCCACACCGGCAATATGATCACAAAACCGCTTAATGCGACCAGTCCGGCGCAGATCGATAACCTTCGAAGCGTTTCAGTTTTTCGCCGGACTTCCATAACGAGTGCAAAACCGACGAGTCCGGAAAGTGCGAGAAGGCGCCAATCCAGTGCGCTCCATTCCCTTGCGAATTTGGGTTTGGACCAGGTTATGACGGTGAGTGCATTGTAGTACTTGAGCCGTGCAATGAACTCCGGGTTATTGCGGGCGAATTCGATGTAGGCGGCGCGGATGTATTTTTCGTAGGCCACTTGAGTGATGCCCTGTGATTCGTCGCCGTGAACGAAATCGCTCTTGACGTGCAGAAGATTGTGCCGCTCGCGGTACGACTGCACGGCCACCTGTGCGATGGCATCCCCTGTAGCGCCTTTGAATTCGGCGCGATACTTGCCCCTCCAATCAACCGGGTCTGAGCTGAAATCCCAAAAGAGCGGTTCCCAAAGCGTGTGGTACCGCATTCCGCCTACCTCTGCGATTCGCGGATCCGCGGTCGCGGCTTGCATGCCTGCACCCGCCATCAGGCAAATCAGGAGAGCGTATGCCGGCCAACAACGCCAAAAGGCCTGCCGCAGCGTCAGCCTGTTCCAATCCATCGCCGACAAGGCAATGCAGCATGACGCGAGTGCAATGAACGCCGCGTAGCTAAGCGCGCGAAAATCTCCGATCGCCGCCGCCAGTACCGCCTGTGGTCCAAACAGAAGAGCCATCCAGAGACCGAAACGGACGCGATACACCATCAAGAAAAGCGCGTGAAGCATGGGAACAATAGCGACGACGGAAAGAGCCCGAGGATTGCTCAGCGAGCCAAGGTCGGAATCCGCGAGAAAGTCCGAATAAGGAAGAAAACTGAATTGGAAAGCCAGAATTGCGAATAGCGCAAAGTGGTTCCTCCAGAACTGAGTGCAGAAAAGAACGGTGGAGATCGAGAGCAGTAGAAAAAAACCATAATAGAGGGCCTGCAATCGCGTTCCAAAGAGCCAAAAGGCGCTCTGAACGAAATCCATATAGCCGGAATCGCCGCCCCAACCGTACGCATATATGCCGCCGTCGAAGCCAAGCGGCGGCGCGGTGAACACCTTTGCGAGCGCCTCATTCAGAGATTTGCCGTCAGCCTCCCATTGCGACAATGTCTTGCCGGCGCGCGCCAGCGCATCATCCGTGTACCAAAGACCGGCTCCATGCATCTGCTGCTCGGCCGATTTTGCGCAGACATATCGTCCGGCGTCATATTTCTCATTCGAAAGCGTCGCGCAGACTGCGTTCAAAATCATTCCGAAATCGGAATTGAAGAATCGATTGGCGTCTCCGCGCTCGATGCCCGAACGAAAATTAATGCCGATTAGGCACATAACGGCGGCGATGAGCAAGGCTCTCAGACATTTGTCGGCGGCCGCGCCCACGCGATTGAGAATATCGCTGTCTTTCGTCATCAGGCTTGGGTTCGCCGTGACCGGGCCTCCCACAGCCGCAGGTGCGTCGCGCCTTACTACGCCGGACATCCGCCGAGCCCCTCTGACCGGTTCGAACTACGCGGGCAGGCTAGGTGCTTGTATGATTTCAAGCGAAGCCGAGCGAGGCGATCCATTGGCCTTAGGCGCTCGCGGCTTTGCGCGGAATATTGGCCTCTCTTTCGAGGCCGGCGGTTTCCGCCCGCGCCAGCAGCATATGCAGCGTGGGATTCGGCTTTGCGACAAGCAAAAGCTGGAAGCCGAATGTGGTTGGGCGCAGTTTTGCAAGCGCCTTGGCTATGCTCATCAACGCCTTACTCAATCTGGACTGGCCGAATATGAATGGCAAAGGCGGCACGACGCCTTCGTGATGCTCGATCCTGAAGCCGGCGGAACGCAGTGCGCGGCGGAATGTCGCCATCGTGAAGAGACGTCGATGGGTGAGATCGAGTATGCCGCGTCTGCCATATTCGAAACGGCCGAGCATTAGCGCTAGCCGCGTTACGATGAAGCCGACATTGCCGGTGGTTAGCACGATTTTGACATCCGGCCACGGAGCGGTGAGGTGGCGAAGCTCGTCGAGAAAGTCCTCTGGCGACGCGAGGTGTTCTACCACGTCGAGGGCCAAAACGTACTCATAGGGCGCGTCGCCGACGTCGGGAATGCCCTTATCGAGATCCGCTACGATAAACCGGTCAAACCGGGCCGATAGCAAACTCCGCTCGACGTCTACGCCTGTGACCGTGCAATTTTTACGTTCCTTAAGAGTTGCGCCAAGCGCACCGGTTCCCGAGCCAAGATCAAGCACGCGAGAACCTGACGGGACCATCTCGTACACTCGGCTGTGGGTGCTGTCGAAATACAGTTTGGAAGGATACCTGGATCCGGATTCAACCGGCTCGCAGTCGAAACGACGATCATAGAAGAGCGAAAGCCGCTGAAGCGATGCTTGCAGCGAGGCGCGCAAAACGTTGTAAGCATAACGCATTCCGTTTACGCGACAGATCTCGTCGCCGTAATAGGTCGGTATAGGATACTCGATGATGCGCTGCCCGGAGAAGGTCAATTGTATGATGATCTCGGTATCGAAGTGAAAGTCATTGGTATTTCGCTCAAACGGAATGCGCCGCAGAGCGCGCGTCGCATATACACGATAACCGGAGTGAAATTCGCTTAGTGCGACCTGAAGCAGCCAATTTTGCAGTCTACTTAGAATGCGGTTGCCGACAAATTTATAAAGTGGCATCCCACCCCTCAACGCATCGCGCGGCCTCAGCATGCGAGAGCCGAATACGGCCCCAACATCCGGTGCATCGCGCATGAGCAGGATCAGGTCCGGCAAACACTCCGGTGCGTATTGGCCGTCGCCGTGCAAAAGCGCCACGTAATCGAAACCGTTTTCGATGGCGTAGTGGTAGCCTATTTTTTGGTTGCCGCCATAACCCTGGTTCACCGGATTGTACAGCACCGTCAGTTTGAACGGCAACGCGGTAACGCGACCGACATCGACGCCGACCTCGAACGTCGCGTCTTGCGAACCGTCGTCGATGATCAGCACCTCGACATCGAAATTGTCGACCAAGGCCACCGGGATGCGCCGCAACACCCGCTCGATCGTCGTCTCCGCGTGATATGCGACAATAAAGATTAATAGTCGGGGCAGTTTCGGCATTTGCGAGCGCCTCGCGCCACAGCTTCTACTAACTCCAACTGACTTGCGGTGCAGAGGCCAACGCTCAAGCGACCGAAGCTTCCTTTGGTTGCTCTGCCGCTTTGCCGGCGCGCAGGTCTTCGGGCGGTGGCTTATGGCCGCCGAGCAGATTCCCTGTCCAGCTGCCAAGACGCGCGATCAGATTGTAATAGGTGTATTCCGGCGAGCGGCGAATTAACAGGCCGTCCTTGATTTCCTCGCCGTATTCATACTGCGCCCAGCCGTTGCAGCCTTTGCAGAACGGAACTTTGTCCCATTGGCCGGTCTCATGATAGTAGCGGGCCTTGGCGAATTCTTCGCCGTGCCAGATCTCCTCGACACCGTTGTCGAATACGTTGCCCATGTCGGTAGCGCGTACGCCGTCGAGGCAACACAGCCGCACGCTCCCGTCGTTGTGAACCGGCATTGTTTTATAGATGACTGCGCACGGCACTCGCTCGGGCGGTTCCACCATGTCCGGGAAAGTGCCGTTCTCGAACACGATGCCCATGCGCACTACATCGACGATGCCGACCCAGCGATCGACGAAGGCTTGTTCCTCGTGCCGGTTCGTGCCCTGTGCCGTGAAAGAAACGCCGACCCGCGGGAGTTCTCGATCGCCGCGGACTCGCAGCATTCTGAACACTGCCGCCTCGATCTTTGCGAGTTTGTCGACGCCGCGCACCTTTTTTAACGTCTCCGGCGTCGTGGAATCGAGACTGAACATGATAGAGTCGACTTTGACCTGACAGAAGAACTCGGCCAAGTCTTCGGTCAGCGTTAGCCCGTTGGTGTTCATCGCAATCGCGATGCCTCGCCGCTTCATGTCGGTAAAGACCTCGCGGAGATTGGGAATGAGCAGCGGCTCGCCATAGATGCTCGGGGCCACCATGGGCAGTTTGGTCGTGAACTCGTCTAGCATTTTGCGTGCGGCATCGACATCCATGATGCCTTTGAGGGGGTCGATCTGATTGTCGTCCTCTAGTCCCCAGACTGGGCACATATGGCAGCGGAGATTGCAGCGCGTGGCAAAGTCGATCAGCATCCGGTCAGGCATGTCCGGAACCGGCAATGGCTTCCAATTATATTTGGGATCGACCCATCCCGCCTTTGACCAGTCGCGCATCGTATCCCCCATTAACCCCGAACCCGCTGGTTTTCCGAAGCAACTGTGGCGATTTAGGCCCGCGAGCGCTTCAGTGGCAAGCCTTTTTTACGGCCGAGGACCAATTCGCTCTTCGACGTCTGAACGCCAGCGGAAGCCAGGTCCCCGGGGCATTTGCTCTGTGAAGTTCGTGTAGAATCGCTCCGGTCCCTGTGATATTGTGCTGTTCTCAAGGAGGGGCAATGACCATAGCGGCGGCAGAACTGGCTCCTATCTCGGAAGATGTCGGTCGGGTTGCGGCACCTTATCCGAGGCACCTCGTGCTGGATTGGACCGATTACTGCAATGCCAAATGTTTCTTCTGTTACCGCGAGAAATATGAGAAGGAAATCGGCGGCATGGGAGGCTTCATCCCATTCGCCCAACTTAAGAAGCTTGAGAACGTCTTTAGCAGGGTAAAAACATTTGGCCTATCGAGTGGGATAGGCGAGCCGTTGCTCCATCCCGAGTTGGAGGAGTTTTTATCATGGCTGTACGGCATCAATCCTTCAATATTGCTCCAGGTCGTCACTAACGGCACGACTCTGACCGCCGACAAGGCGGCGTGGTTCGCCGGTCACCTGGACTGGTTGTCGGTCTCGCTAAATGCGGCAAATGGCGAGGCGCATATGCGCGATATGTTCCCGCATTTAGGGAAGCGGGGGATTAACGCCGAAAAGCGCTGGCAGCTTCACGTTCGTCATCTCACCGAATTCTTGGCGGCGTTGTCCGCGCAGGACCGGGCACGCGTAAAGTTCCAAATGGTGACCCATAGATACAACGTGCAGGACGTTACCGATTTCGTGCGTCTTATACACGGGATGGGCGGTTCCCAGGTCGTGATTACCAATATCGCAGCACATCCAGACACCATTGATTGGTCTCTCTATTGGATAAAGGATCAATACAATGACGCTGTTGATGAGGCGTGCGATCTGGGGACACGTCTTGGCGTCCAGGTGCACGCTGCAAAATTTTATAGCAATATCAAACCAGTCTTCGATCTGGACAAGGTTTGCAGAGATCCTCTGGATATAGCTTATATCAGCCGGTCGAGCCATGCTTCGCCATGCTGTCATTGGACAGAGGCTCAGATCCCTGTTGATTACTACAACAACGACTTGGGCTTCGAAAACTATTGGAACAGCGATCTGCTTCGGCGCTTGCGGAACAAGCGAGACTTTGCAAGTTGCCGCGTCTGCGGCATGTCGCGCATTTTCGATGAGACGAGCTTTCATTTCTCTCCGCTTCTCAAACGGGAGCTTATCAAGGCAGGCAAGCTGTCCGACATAAATCGTGCAAACGACTATCCCGATGCCGGACTTGTCCGGGCTTGTATGGAGAGCAAACTCGATCTGCCGAGTATTAGACGTACACTTCTTGCGCTGAATGTTCCCTTGGAGATGGCCGCGAACATCGAAACCGAGGGTTTGGCCGCGCTTCCGGTACTGGAAGACGCTTGTTGGAAGGCCTTCCTGGACGCGGACTTGCCGGTCTCGCCCAACGAGATAGCGCCAGCTGGCCCTTTCCTGGGAATTGGATGGGGCGTTCCCATTCATGAACCGCAAAATAAAATTTCTGCGCGCTGGATCGGGGGCGCTCAAATGGCGTCCATATTCGTTCGTGCTGACGCCAGCACCACCAAGGTAATTCGCCTTACGATTCACCATGCGCACCCTGCCGATCTTGAATTCCGATTAGAAATCAATAGTCGGGGAGTGGCGGCACGTTCAGCGTTCGCTGATGATGGCCGTAAAATATTGTTCGCCGTCGTGCCAAGCGAGCTCATGCAGCAATATGGCGGCCGTTTATGGGTAAGAATAAGTCACGCCGATCCGGCCGGACAAATATCGACTGGTCACGCGTCGCTGATGTGCTTTGAGCTTTGCGATGCGGCGTCTTACGCTGCAGAGCTGGAGCGGGCAATCGTAGCGAAGGATGAGCTAATTGATCGTCAGGCCCGTAAAATCACTGCTAATGATCAGTTGCTCATCGAGAAGGTGCAAGCCGCTGCTGCGAAAGACGAACTGCTCTCTGAACAAGTGCAGATCACGGCTGCGAAAGAGCATGCGGTCCAACAGCAGGCGCGGGTTGTTGCCTTGAAGGATAGCTCGATCCAACAGCAGGCGTTGCGGATAGTCGAGCTCGAAGACGCCGCGGTCGCACAACAGGCTGAAATTCGACAACTAAGAGATTGTTTGGAGCACCAAACGCGGCGGCAAGCTCAGCTCGAACAAGATCTACAATGTATTTACAGTTCGCTGATTTGGCGAATAATGGCGCAACTGAGGAAATTCAGACTTAGGTAACATTATTTGGCCGTATGCTCGGTACTCCGCGTTTAAAATGCGTATGACGCAGGGAATTCAGGATTAAACGAGTTAATTGTGGAAAAGCCAATCGGCTGCTTCGTCGACATCTAGCCGGCTCTGCAGGCGGTCCTGGTTTGCAAAAAGTATGTCTAGCCCGACATCTTTTAAGCTGTAGATTTCCGCCACCGCGATCATCTTTATTAGCTTGTCAATGCTTCGCTGCTTCTGTCCGGCTTCATGCTCGAAATCATCGTGGAGGAGCAAAAAATCAAATACTACTGAACGGCCATAGGCGCCGCGGCAGTAGTCTACGGCCCTGCTCTCGTCGGATAACCCGTGCCGAATTAGACTCCGCGGCGATCGAACGCCGCTGGCGTCGTAGACGTTAAATCTATGCGCCGCTAGAAGCTCGTACAGTTCGGCAAAATGTGAACGCGGGTTTCGCGGCGTGCGCAAAAAGTGCGTCTCAGTTTCAATTCCAAAGGTGCCGCTTTGCGAAAAAAATCGCTCGCCGCCTCTTACGATTTCAATCTCGTACGTCTCTGCGTCCATTTTGACGAAGTCAACGGAGCCGATCGTTCCGTTAGAATACAATGTGTCGATTTTCATCAACTCCATTGGAAGCCATGTCCCGTCGACAGCAGCAGCGTCAGTTCCATTGCTCGCTGCGAAGTGCGAGGACGAAGGGTTATCCGGTAGAAATTTGAAAGGCCGTATTTCGTCCTTGTCTCCAAGGGCCACGTTGAAATATCGCCATCGATCCGGATGCGGATTTGATGCGATTAGCGGCCCTACGCCGTCATTAAAAAGCGGGTCGAACCCGAGTATTTGTAGATGGTCCCCGAAGTGTATCCATTGGTCTCCAATTCCTCCGCGGACTCCGATATCGATTAAACAAAATGGTTCGCGAAGGATGTTCCTTCGACAGACTTCAATCGTGAAGCGAGGATAGGTGGAACGCGCGAGCGCCATCGAAAAATACTAACCGTACTTTCGAACGTGCGCAACTATTTGGGACCCGTATCTTTCCTCTAACTGATCGCGCGTCAAAGCATGCAAGGCCGTCGTTTGCTCATTTGTGCGAAATATTATAAGAATCATCGCGAAGAAAGGGCAGTGTTCTTACGCAATTCCAAAGTGCTACCATCGTACGAGGGAATTGTCGGAACCAATTCAACGGTGACAACCGTGCCGAGTGTTGCCAGGTTGACGTTGGAATAGCGTTCCACCCTGCCCTTTCGGAAAGGCAGGTATCTTTTTCTGACAATATTTGGCGTTAGCGAACGCCGGAAGGAACCATGAGTGTGCTTAATTCCGCGCCTTGCTGCGTGGAGCAGATTATGGCCGAACCTAAGAGAATACAGTGCGTCGAGGCCGCGTGCCAAGTAGGCCGTCACTGGCGAATATTGATCGACAAAAAAACGCAGCAACAGGCCGTCAGGAGACCTCAGGCCATCAAGTAAGAGAGGAGCTCGGAGCGTATGCCAGTAAAGGCCGAGGATGCGCGCCTTGGGCTTGAGGCAGGCAGCAACAGCACTTGCGAGCTTGTCGAGGGAGAAAAGCTGACCCGGTGCCAACTCGCAAAGGCAGAGATCAAATTTGATTGCCGGATCGATTGCGCTGACAAGATTGCCGCTGAGTAAATCGGCCATGGTGACCGCGGCGCTCGTCCCGGGGAAGCGCAAGGCCTCCTGGTCTACCCAAGTGTCGGAGCCGGTAACGACTAGTATGACACTGGATTCGCCGCAGCCGGTGGAGCTGAGCATTTGCCTGATACGCTTTGTCGGCCCGCGATAGAATCTGTTCCGAACCCACGCTGCCAGCGTCTTGATAATGCCCACTGAAGTACGACGAGCAACTTGCCCATCTTGCGGCTTGTGCAGACGTACACGAGGGACCAAAGCAGATGTTACATGCATGCGCGTCGATCGGGCATACTGTCCTTCCAGTTGGGCAATCTCGCGGATCGACCGTTCGGCTATCTGCTGCAATTCCCGCGCATAATAGATTCTCGCCGTGTCGCGCATTCGACCGAGCGCTTGCGTCTTTGTGTCCCATTCGGCGAGTATGAATTCGAATTCTCGTTGGTATTTCCTCAGAGTTCCCGCGTAACCGGTCAGTTCAGACCCGCACGATGGTTTCTCGATCCTGCCGTCGAAAAATGCGCCATGAGAATTAGTTGTCGGAATTTGACCTGGCGACGGCGCATCTGAGATCGTTGCGAACTCTGACATGAACCGGCGGTTCGCCTCCTTTTCCCGAATTGCGAGCGCCCTAGAAAGCGAATTAGTCTGCTCATCAAGCAAACTCAGATGACGATCGCGAACCCGCTCCAAGTCAGCCTTCTTTAGCTGATGGCGTTTGGCGGCACCGTATAGCTGCCACCAGACGCGATCGATCGGAAGGCAGCTTGCAGGCGGTTGCTCCGTGTCAATAAGGGGCCCAAGACGCTCTGAAAGGTATCTATGACGCGCCGCCATAAAAGGCCCAAGGTGATAATTCCATTGGGGGTGCTCGCGATGCGATGGTAGGAACGCCGGGCAAAACGACAATATAGCATTCATGCGAGCCGACAGCGCAGCGCGTTCGCCCTCGATCTCCGGAGGAAGATCCCGCGAATGCAAAGTCAACTGATAACGCGCGAATGATCGCTGATAGGGGGTTACCCAGCCGACCATCCGTTCTCCCGCATCCTGAGGATCAGTCGGGCCTCTCGCGATCTGCTCCCGTGCCACGTCCCTCTCGCGCAACTCGATCATGAGGAAATCATCTGAATCGCCTAGGATGTGAGGTTCCTCGAGCGGAAAGAACTCCCTGATCAGCCCATGGTCCCAGAATGAATTCGGTTCGGCGACTTGCCGTTCCGGCCGCATGCCTACGATCGCAACAGGCATCTGATGGCCAAGCAGTGTATGCGCGTCTACCTGCCAATAAAATTGATCGATTTGCTTGAGATGGAATTTGCGCTGATTCAGCGTTTTGCCACGCACGGTATTGTGCAAGTTGCGGAGAGCTAGGTCGGCGAGTTCCCGGTGGGAGATTGCGAGCGCTCCTGTGGCCGCGCTAACTCTCCGGCGCAAGGTTGGCGCGACGCTGCCATAGTTCACGCAGTAACTCGGGGCGGCGATCAGCCTTTTTCCGTCCCTCAAATTACCCAAAACAGCGCGAAAGCAATTCTCCGCTACGACAAAATCCGCATTGAGGAAGAAAAGGTACGATTCCGTGACGACACTACCCAGATCAATCAATCCCCGGTGCAGGGCATACGTCAGGGTCATTCCGTATTTATCTTTGGCATGCACCAAGTCGTCCAGTCCAACCAAGTGGAGCGGGCAAAATCGACGGATTCGCTGGACCGTCGGATGCCGGTCCACCATGGACATGAATTTTTCTTCGGTAAGAAGCACAACCTCGCAAGGCCCCATGGCGGCCAAATAAGGCAGGTTCCCGGGCGCGAGTGCGGCGGGCAGGGTGATTGAGAGCAGGTCGTCCAGGTACCGTTCGCCCCAGGCATACGTAATCAGTCGCGCGGGACGAACGGTAGACGGAGTCCCCGTCCCGAATGGGCCGATCGCAGGTTTCATCACGGAGCCTGAATATATCAGAGAGGAAAGTAACATCAGGCCGTGACGGAGAAATCAACAGCTAAGGAATGAAGTCTGGCTTCGCATGGACTTTTCGCGAAAAGGCCGCATGTAGAAAGCGTCGCGGAGGCCGGGAGTTCGTGATTTGTTCGAGGGTGGCCGCCCGTCGGCGGAGCCCTGTCCACCGGTCTGCAACACTGAACCTGTTTCTTGCCAGAAACTTGAGGCGGAGAGAGATTCAGGTCCAAGCTATACCTACCGCCGTGCGGACTGCCGATTTCTCTGCAAAACGTGTTGAAGACCGCGATCGTGTTAGAGGCTTATGGCTTTTTCGATTGGGCATGTTATGTGTTAAAGAGCTTTACCGATCAGATCGGAGCGACAATCTACATCGACGCTGCAATTGCACGACTCGCTCAACCCGCTAGGTCTGCTTGGTTTTCGGCCCAGAACCGAGGTTTGATGAATCAGCTTCGCGCGATGAGGGGTTCCCTGGCGCGGAAGTTGTGGTAGTTTCGTGAGTTCCCGACTGGACATATTGCCCGTCCGCCACGGGCTGCGGCTGCCGCAAGGTTGCGTTCGGATTTTGGATGAGCGCGGCAAACACGTGTCGCAATAGGTCGTGCAGCGCCACGATCGTATAGGCACATCCTTCGATGTTTCCAGTTTCTAGCAAGTCGCGTTCCGCCAAAGGGCCGGAGAATTGGGGAAAATCCCGGTCGAGCCGCGGATGCCGCCGCACGCGGACCGCGTGAACGACGCCGTGACGGTCGCGACACTGATAGAGTTCGGCATCGCTCGGCGAACGCACGTACAATTCGGCGTTGACGATCTCCTCGGGCAAATGAATGGCCGTGCAACACTCAAGCCCGACCCCGATCATTAACACGTAGGCATCGTAGTCTCGCATAAGCCCGTAGGGGCTGTTATCGGAAACTGGCGTACTGTCGATGTGATGGCGCGACAGCAAAAGCGGTGCCGCTGGCCCCCAGCCGGCGACCGAGTGGGTAGGATGAATGCTGCGTGCCGTGGCGTAGCGCGTGCGGAAGATTTCGGTCAGCACGCCCGTATGGGAGGGCGTCTCTATCTCGTCCCACACCGGATGTGCGAGCGTCACGGTGCGCCAAGTCATGGTCGGCATGAACAAATTGCCCCGGGCGACGTGGTCGAGCAGGGCTTCGATGATCGCTTCGGCGCGGAAACCCTGCCGGCTCAAGAGACCGATCGCGCTGTGCACGACGAGCACGCCGTCGCGTGGCACCCGAAAGCGCTGCAGGATCGGCAGGAGCGCTGCGCTTTCCTTCGAATGCCCAGCCATCACTCTGCCGTCGCTGAATTGGCTTCCGCCCTTATCGCTTCGACCATATCGAGGCACCGATCCACGTCGCGGAATGGCAATCCGCTGAGCTGCGACAATTCCAATTCCCACCATTTCGCGCGCAGCAGTCGTTCGATCGTTTTTTCGGGAAAACGAAGCCGCTTGATCGTGGCCGGGACGCCGGCGACGATCGCGTAGGGCGGGACGTCCTTGGTGACGACCGAACCGGCCGCAATGATCACCCCGTCGCTGACGCTGACGCCGGCCATCACGTTGACGTTGTGACCCGTCCAGACGTCGTTGCCCACAGTGACATGTCTGAACATGTCCGGCGTGCGCTCCAACCGCACAAAGTTGTTGTATTCGTCCACCCAATCGAACGATTTGGGATGATATTGGAACTCGTGGATGCTAAGCCAGTTGGAGGGATGATTGAACGGATTGATCGCAGTGCGGGCTCCGATTGCGCAATACGCGCCGATGCTGGCGCGCGCTATGAAGCAGCTTTCGTTCATACCGAAATATTTGCCTACGACGGCGTCGGGACCGATTTGGGAGTTTTTGTTAAGGTAGAGTGGGCCACAAATTGTTGACTTGATGATCCGCGCGCCCGCATTCAGCCGCATAATGCTGTGCGGATGAATTGGTCCGTTGCCGGTATTCTCGATGAAGTCGACAAAGATTTCCGAGTATTTCATGGATAGAGGCCCGCACTGAACAATGGCGCCGGTGGACCGTGGCGGCAGCTATACTGCGAATCCCAGCAAATTGTAAAATCCGAGCGTGTAGGCTAGCATCGGAGCATTGCTGCAAGGTTTCCCGTGATCGACGCCTGCGAGCTCATCTGATGAAGCAAGAGTTTTGAGCGCTCCAAATCGGCGCCATCGCAGTCAGGGAGGTGCGCCCGAGCGGACCAGGAGATATTCAAGGCTGCGTCCCGATGATCGCACTACGATTCAGGAGGTGGGCGTCGGTTCCGGTTCGGGGTTTAGAGGGCCCAAAGGTTTCGTCACCGCAATGGCGTTGCGCCGCCGCGGCCGAACGCCGAGAGACGAGGCGAAATCGTGGCAGAACACGCTCCAGAAGCGCGTCACGGTTCGAATCGGCTTGATGCTTGCGGCTATTTATGGCCATCTGCTAAAAGGTTTTAGGCTGGTGGTGCGTCCTGAGCCAAGATGGAGGCGCGCTCCCGATATAGGCGATAAAATCGCACGTCGGGACCAGTAGGTGACGGTCAGGGGCAAGGGGAACAATATGGATCGCGTAAGCCGGCTTTCGGTCAAGCTGTTTGCCGACGGCGCAGACTTCGACAACATCGTCAAGCTAGCCGCCAATCCGATGATCAAGGGCTTTACCACCAACCCGACGCTGGCGCGCAATGCCGGGGTGACCGATTACGAGGAATTCGGGCGCAGGGTCTTGTCCGCCGTTCCCGATCGTCCGGTTTCGCTCGAAGTCTTTGCCGACGACTTTCCCGAGATGTTGCGCCAGGCCCGCGCGATCGCGACCTGGGGCAAGAACGTCAACGTCAAGATTCCTGTCACCAACACCAAAAGAGAATTCGCCGGCGATGTCATTCGCCAGCTCTCGGCGGAAGGTGTTGTCGTCAATGTCACCGCCATCATGACGGTCGCTCAGGTCGAGCGCGTCGCCGAGTGTCTTTCGCCCGACACGCCTGCGATCGTTTCGGTGTTTGCGGGCCGGGTTGCCGATACCGGAACGGATCCCGTGCCCCTGATGACCAAGGCGCTCAGGGCGCTGCAACGGCGGCCGAAGGCCGAGTTGCTTTGGGCGAGCCCGCGGGAATTGCTGAATATTTTCCAGGCGGACGAAGTCGGTTGTCACATCATAACCGCGACCAAGGATGTGTTGGCGAAACTCACCCTGGTTGGTAAAGATCTCGACGATTATTCGCTGGAGACGGTGCAGATGTTCCGGCGCGATGCCGTCGCCGCCGGTTTTGAGATCCGCAATCGCGCCACCGAACCGGGTGCCAGACGCGCCGTCGCCTAGCGTGGACGCCCGCCTCGCGCCGATGATGGAAGACGAAGAGCGCCCGTGTCCGTTTGCGATCCGCGGTTCTTGGAATATTTGATCGCGGGCAAAGTCGCCGGCCGGACGGGATTGGCCAGATTCAGAACGGTGTGCCTAAAGCGAGGACTTTGAGAGCGATGACTAATGTGCTGATTACCGGTGGTGCAGGTTACGTCGGGCATGTGCTTACGCCTCGGCTTTTGGCGGCCGGATACAATGTCACCGTCTACGACGCGCTTTACTTCGGCTGCCGGCTGCCCAACGACCCGAAGCTGCGAGTCATCAAAGGCGATATCCGCGAGACTGCCAAACTTGCGGAGGCGCTCGTCGGACAAGACGCTGTTCTGCATCTGGCGTGTATTTCCAACGACGCCAGCTTTGAACTGGATGAAAAACTCTCGGAGACCATCAATTTCGATTGCTTCGAACCATTGGTGATCGCGGCCAAGAAGGCCGGCGTCCGTCGCTTCGTCTATTGTTCGTCAAGTTCGGTCTATGGCGTCTCGGATTCTCCCAACGTCACCGAAGATCATCCGTTGGTTCCGCTGACGCTCTACAATAAATTCAAGGGAATGTGCGAGCCGCTGCTGTGGAAGCACAAGGCCGATGATTTCACGTGCGTGGTTATTCGTCCGGCAACGGTTTGCGGCTACAGTCCGCGCACACGGCTCGATCTGTCGGTGAACATCCTGACCAACCATGCCATAAACAAAGGCGTGATCACGGTATTTGGCGGTAATCAGATGCGGCCGAACCTCCACGTCGAGGACATGGTCGACGCCTATCAGCTGATGCTCGAAGCCCCGCACGAGAAGATACACGGTGAGATCTTCAACATCGGTTTCCAGAACTATTCGATCGCTGAGATCGCCGGCATGGTCAAGCGCGTGGTCGAGGAGGAAATGCCCGAGAAAGGCGAGATCAAGATCGTCACCACCCCGACCAACGACATGCGCTCTTATCACGTCAATTCCGACAAGGTGAAGCGAGTGCTCGGTTTTGAGCCCAAGCGCTCGATCGAGG
>Ga0265339_10000506_pt1 | contig 30416 bp, 27 predicted proteins | sample 4CB219metaG_FD_202085 | JGI IMG/M metagenome (GOLD analysis project Ga0265339, IMG submission 202085) | Rhizosphere microbial communities from Carex aquatilis grown in University of Washington, Seatle, WA, United States - 4-CB2-19 metaG | ecosystem: Host-associated > Plants > Roots >... | reverse complement strand
CGCCATTCCGATAGCATTGATATCATTGATATCAAAATGGGGGGGGAGGGGGTACTTCTTTTCTCCTCCGAATGAGGAAAGGAGCTTCCCAGGAAGCTCCTTTCAAATTGAGTATGGGCGGGCCCCAGGCATATTGCTGTGTCAGGGATCACAGGGGGGCTAGTCGGCTTTCCCCGGACAGCAATGCCATCAAAGAGGGGAAATAAGGGCGAAAGCAGCAAGCCTCAAATCCCCTCGCCCATTGAAACGTACTCCGAAAGCTCTCTCACTTCCCGGCTGTATGCGGTGCGCTCCGCCTCTTCGGTGGCGAACGGCTCGGCGCCGCGGGCATGAGCCCCCTGGCGCTGCTCCAGCTCTTCCACCCGGCTCGCCAGCGCTATCAGCGCGTCGGAAAGCGGATCCTTGATGTCGTGCGGATCGGTAATCAGCACCCGCTCTCCGTTGCGGTAGACGATATGCGCCGGCACGCCCACCACGGTCGAGTTCGGCGGCACATCGTTCAGCACCACTGACCCGGCTCCGACGCGCGAGTTTTCTCCCACGCACACGTTGCCCAGCACGTTGGCGTTGTTGCCGATGAAGACGCGGTCGCAGATGGTGGGGTGGCGCTTGCCGTGGCCCTTGCCCGTGCCGCCCAGCGTGACTCCCTGGTACATGGTCACGTCGTTGCCCACAATCGCCGTCTCGCCAATTACCACCCCGGTCGCATGGTCGATAAAGAGCCTGCGGCCGAGCCGGGCCGCGGGGTGGATATCGACCGCGGTGATGAAGCGGGCAAATTGCGAGAGGATGCGCGCCGGCAGCCGCAGCCCCCACTTCCACAGCCGATGCGAGACGCGATGAATCCAGACCGCCCACAGGCCGGGATAGCAGGTCACCACCTCAAGCCACGAACGCGCAGCCGGATCGCGTTCCATGACGGAGCGGATGTCTTCGCGAATTCGTTCGATCATGGCCATGGCTTGTCGAGAATTGCTGGTGTCGAACTTCCGTGCCCCATCCTTGCGACTTCCTTCCGTCGCAAGGGTGGGAACCTTCGCTTACACCGTCACCGTCTCGGTCTGCAGCGCCAGCGCCTCTTGCCGCAGCGCGTCAAAGAGCACGCTGGAGAGATACCGCTCGCCGAAATCAGGCAGAATAGCAACGATGAGCTTGCCCGCGTTCTCCGGCCGCGCCGCCACCTTCAGCGCCGCCGCCACCGCCGCGCCGGATGAGATGCCTGCGAAGATGCCTTCTTCTTTCGGCAGCCGCCGCGCCATCTCCACCGACTCGTCGTTCGTCACCTGGACCACTTCGTCAATCAGGCTCGTATCCAGGATGCTGGGCACAAACCCCGCGCCAATTCCCTGAATTTTGTGCGGGCCCGGCTTGCCTCCGGAAAGTACGGGGCTGTCAGTAGGTTCCACCGCAATCGCCTTGAACTCCGGCTTCTTCGGCTTGATGTAGCGTGAAACACCCGTCAGCGTGCCGCCCGTGCCGACGCCGGAAATCAGAATGTCCACCTTGCCGTCGGTATCGTCCCAGATCTCCGGACCGGTGGTGGCCACGTGAATGGCCGGATTGGCCGGATTATCAAACTGCTGCAGAATGTAGCCATTCTGCGTCTTTCCCAGGATCTCATTGGCCTTGGCAATGGCGCCCTTCATGCCGTTGGGGCCGGGCGTGAGCACAATCTCCGCTCCGAACGCGCGCAGCAGTACGCGCCGCTCCAGGCTCATGGTGTCCGGCATGGTGAGGATGATCTTGTAGCCCTTAACGGCGGCCACAAAGGCCAGGGCGATGCCGGTGTTGCCGCTGGTGGGTTCGATCAGCACGGTCTCACCCGGCTTGATCCTGCCCGCCTTTTCGGCGGCATCGATCATGGCAAACCCGATGCGGTCTTTGACGCTGGCAAGCGGGTTACGGCTTTCCAGCTTGGCAACAACAGTGGCCGGCAGGCCGGCGGCCACGCGGTTCAGGCGCACCAGGGGGGTGCGGCCAATCAGTTCGGTTACATCCGCGGCGATACGCGCCATGTTCGTCTCCTTTGTGGGACTGGCCCGGTTGCGGGGGAAGGCCCCCCTCAATATGTTGGCATGGTGGTGGAGCTCTTGGGGCGGATAGAAAAGGGGCGGCCGAAATCGCACGCCGGCATCGGAAGCTCTCACCAGGGCGGCGTTAGCGACATCGATGCATGGGATTAGCGTAATACTGAGTGGCCGCGTGTGGCAAGCTCGAGTCTCTTCCAACACAAGATGAGCCTGAAGATGGGGAGCATGCCGGGAATTCGATTTTCGCGTGTAGCAGGCTGAGCGGGGAGTGAAGCCGGCTCAGGGCGCACTCTACATCTGCGAACTTCGTGGCCGAGCGGTCAGGCGCGCGCCCAGCGCCCCGCCCGCTGCGGCAAATCCAAGCAGAGCAATCTCCAGGACAAGCATTCCAATCAGAAGCAGCCCGGCACGTCCTTCCGGTGACAACATCAGGCTGCGAAACGCATTGGCCGCCTGTAGATCGGCGTTTGCCGCCTGCATCTGCTGCTGCATGGTCTGGTTCACCATCGCTTGCCACACCTGGTCAAAGTCCTGGCCCTGGTGGAGCCAGAAGCGCTTGGCGAAGAACGCAAGTGCGGTGGCGCCAAAAGCCAACCAGCCGGCAATCAGGCCGGTGACCAGCCCGATGCGCGCCCCGGCGCCGGTGGTGATGCCAGCAGAGCGTTGCCGCCGGACGTACAGGCCGACTGCCCATGCCGCGGCGGCAGCGACCCAAAACAGGCCGAGCAGCCCTACCGGCGAGAAACCGCAGGAAAGCAGGCCCGCGGGAACCGCCAGAATTGCGGCCACGCGCAGCGCGGAACGCCACTCCACTGAGCTGGGGTCGTGCGGAATGGCCGCCTCGCGCTCCGGCTGAAACGTCCCTCCGCTCTCCTCGCTCGAGTAGACAAGCTGGGGCAGGCCACAGGCAGGGCAATAGCAACTATCGCTGGGTACGGCCTGGTGGCATCGGCTGCAGGTGATTTCCATGTATCAATGAGCCTATAGCATTCCGCGTGTGTGCGCAGCCCGAATGCGTTGCAGCAGGATGCTGCCGCCCGCCACGCCTCTAGCTTCATTCACAAATATGCCGGCCGCACTGCGTTTCAACCGCTGCCTCACGAGATGGCAGCGGCATTCCCCAGCTTTTCCGTAACAATCGCCTCGGCCGCTTTTACAGCTTCGTCCAGGGTCATGTAAGTGGAATCGAGGAGCACGGAATCCGGCGCCGGCTTCAGCGGAGATTCAACCCGGTTGCGGTCGCGGTGGTCGCGTTCGCGCAGATCGCGAATCACATCTTCAGGCTGTTGTGCTGGCGCGGGGCCAAGCTGGTCAAAGCGGCGCAGGCCGCGCACTTCAGGAGCGGCGTCGAGGAAGATCTTGACTTCAGCCCCCGGAAAAACCACCGTGCCTATGTCGCGCCCCTCCATGACGATCCCGCCCTGCGCGCCGAGTTCCTGCTGCAGGCGCACCATCCAGGCGCGAATGGCGGGGATGGCGCTCACCCGGCTGGCCGCATCGGTTACTGTGGGATTGCGCAACTGGCCGGTCACATCTTCGTCGTCCAGCAGGACCCGGTTTTCATCCTCGCCGGGCTCCAGCCTAATGGTGGTTTCCTCGGTCAGCGCTGCCAGGTCGGCGATATCATCGAGCGGCAGCCCGGAGCGCAATGCCTTCAGCGCAAACGCGCGATACATTGCTCCGGTCTCAAGGTTGAGCAGGCCAAAGTGCCGCGCCAGATGCCGCGCGATGGTGCTTTTGCCTGCGCCAGCCGGCCCGTCAATGGCGACAATGATGCTGCGCCGCGACGCCGCTGAGCCCGGGGAATTCGCCTCCAGGATCATCCGCGCTTCTTTGACTCCTGCCGCGCAGCAATGCCGTAGCTCTTTCTTCTGCTCGCGGCCATGGCAGGCTTGCGGGCGCCGTGGGCAGGCTTGGCTGCGGTGCGTGGGTCGCGCCGGCTGCTTGCTGCCGCGCGCACACGGCTGGCCGGGCGTGCAGCGGACTTAGGCCCAGCGGTCGCGGTCTTCCGCTTCTTCCATGCCACGGAATTGCGGTCAGCCGCTTTTGCCGGCCCGTGGGATGCGACCTTGCGGGTTGCGCTGTGGGTTGCTTTCCCGTTGTGCGAGCCATTCACGCTCTTTGCAGCGCCGCTCTGCCAGCGTGGACCGCTTGCTGAGCCGCGGCTGGCCGGGCGAGAGGTCTTGTGATCATTGGCGGGCGCCGAGGAGCGGCTATGGTGCGCGCCGACCGGCTCCGGTGCGGAACGATGCGCTCCGTTGCCGTTCGTCGGCGGCGCAAGAGGCTCCCTTGCCTGAACAGGAGCCGGCGCCGGCTCCGGAATGCTGTCCTCGTGACCGTAGAGATGCGAAAGATACGACGACCCGATGGAGCTGGCGTAAATGGTTTGCGGAGGCGTGAACTCCGGCAGGGTGCCCGCCACGTAGTACTGCGTGGTGTGGCCTATGGACAGGGTGTGCACCTGGCGCGTGGCTACCAACCCTCGCAGGACTTCGCGGATCTTGCTCCGCGCGGTCAGCGGCGAAAGGAACATCTCCACTTCTTCCATGCCGGCGGCAATAACGGCCTGCAGAAAAATGGAGGCGAGAACTGAAATCGCCGTCACTTGAGACGTGGATGCGCCCTCGGCGATGGCCTTCTGGAAGCGCGTCTTGAGCAACTGCCAGCGAGCCGGCTTGCCCGGCGCGGAAACCACCGGGATAATCCGCAACTGCTGCCACAGCTCAGTGATGGCGCGCAAAACGGCCGTCTCTGACACGCCGTGTCCGAGCGATTGCCTCAGTTCAGGGATGGTGGCTTCGCCAATCTCAAGCCGCTTGAAAGCTTGAACGGCCAGCGGCGAAACCTGGCGCGAACCGGTCAACTGCGGAACGCGCCGCCAGTCGCGGTCGCCCCTGAGAGCGTAAACGTAAGGCAGAACCCAACTGGCAACAACGTAGTCAGGCTGCTCGCCGGGCTGGCCCAGAAGATTCAACCGGACGGCGATGCCGTCGGTCTCCAGGCGCACCAGCAGTTCTTCAGCCAGCGCAATCTGCCGGGACTCCGGCGTTACATTGCGTTGTCCGGCAATGGCCTCAACAAAGCTGGGGGCAAGGGCCGAGGAGAATTGCCGCTTGGGAAGAAATAGGCACAGGCCGGTTTCTTCAATCCAGGTGCGTGCGTCCTCCAGCGTGAGGGCTCCGTGTCCGTTCTGACGCATCCGTTCTGCGCGCGCTGTTTCCAATTGTTCCGATGTCAAAGAAGAACCTCATTTCCAGGCTGGCTCAATGGCAAACCAGAAAGATGATGCGTCCTGTCGGCCTGCCTAAAGGCCGCTTCATCCTGAACCCGCCTGGCTAAACTGCCGCTGGGGCTATGTTTTGGATGCTGCGGCTGAGTATTTCGGCTCCGGGAGAGAATTTACCCCAGTCTCCCTGGTTTTTTGTTCGCCGTGGCTCCGGTTCCCCCTGAGGGGTGGAGCGCCTCCCCAACTACGATTCAAATTCGGTGGAAGGCCCGTTGGATCTCTTTCCAAGAATACAACAAAGCGATTGGACGTCCATGCGGGCAACTTGTCGGGTGTTCTGTTTTTGCAAGTTCCAACAATAGCCATTCCATACGCTTCGGGTCAAGTGGAGTATTTATCTTGATGGCGGAGTGGCAGGCAATGGAGGCGGCAATTCGCCGCCGCATGGAGCTAAGTTCTTGATTTGACGCGCTTTCATCCGATGGCTGGGAGGATTGGTCAATCACTTCCGTCAACATGCGCTCAAGCGCGGCGCCCTCCAGCCCCACCGGCGCGGCCTTCACCGCAATAATTTGCGGACCGAAAGGCTCTGCCTCAAACCCGTTGCGCTCCAGTTCCTCGGCAATCTGGGCAAAAACCACCATCTGCCACGGTTTTAGCTCCACCAGTAACGGCATCAGCAAGCGCTGCCGCTGCACATTTTCTACCGTCCGCTCGCGCAATATCTTTTCAAACAGCACCCGCTCGTGTGCCACATGCTGGTCGATTATCCACAGGCCGTCCTCACCGGTGGCCAGGATGAACGACTCGCGCAGCTGGCCTAACGGCTTGAGCGACCCGAGATGGTTCAGCGTCTCGGATGCCTGTTCCGCCTCAACGGCAGCGGCCTCCATCACTGCGGTGGCGGCGGAAGTGGCTGAACTGCCTTGACTTGGCGAGCATCCCGCAGCAGGCTGGAGCATCTCCCCCTGGAGAAGCGCCGCCGCCATGGCAGTCAGCGGATTGCTGCCGGCAAAGGAGCCGGGACGGTAGGCTGCCGGCTCGAAAGGCAAGCGAGCGGGCTGAGGCGTCGGCTGCAATGCGGAAAGGCGGAACGGTTCCGCATCCTGCGCTGCGCCGTTCAAAACAGGATCGGAATCGGGCTCAGGCGGTGCGATAACAGCAGCGTCGGCGCCTGGAGCGCCGGGAATGGGCGAGGTGGCCGGCGGCATCAGCGACGGGCTGGCCTGAGGGGCCGAATCCAGCGCGGCCAAAAAGCCGGCGGCCGGACGCGCTTTCACCAACGCGTTCCGCAGGCTGTCCCGGACAAAGTCGTGGATAAGGCTCTGCTGGCGGAACCGCACCTCCGTCTTGGCCGGGTGGACATTCACGTCCACCTCCTCCGGCGGCAGCTCAAGAAACAGCAGCACCACCGGAAAACTGGTGGGCGGAATCACGTTCCGGTAGGCCTCGGTAATGGCGTGAATCAGCAGCCGATCGCGGATAAGCCTCTTGTTGACAAAGATATAGATTGAGTTTCGATTCAGCTTTTGGAGTTCCGGCTTGGAGTAGAAACCGGACAGCCTGATCTGGCCCGGCGCGCGCGGTTCCTCGTCCGGGTCACGCTTCCACGGAGGCGGCTCGGGCAGCCCGCCGCGCTCCAGCGGAACCTCGGCCGCCACCGGCAGAAGCTGCGCCAGCGTGTCCTTGCCGAAAATCTGGTAGATGCGCTCGGCAGTGCGGGTTACGGGCGGAGCTGACACCAGGGTGTGGCTGGCAGAAAGCAGCTCGAAGTGCTTATCCGGATGGGCCAGGGCGTAGTGCGTCACCAGCGCGGTGACATGCGCAAGCTCGGTGGACTCCGCGCGAAGGAATTTGCGCCGTGCCGGGGTGTTGAAAAAAAGATCGGCCACCTGGATGGTGGTTCCCTGCGGCAGAGCGGCGTCATCCACGTGCAGCAGCCTGCCACCGGCAATCTCCATGCGGGTTCCGGCGGCGTCCGGGCCGGAATCGGGCGCGGGAGCAGTTTCCAGAATCACGCGCGCCACTGAAGCGATGGACGGCAGCGCCTCGCCGCGAAAGCCGAGCGTGGCGATGGCGAGCAGGTCGTTGGCCGTGCGCAGCTTTGAGGTGGCGTGGCGCTCAAAGGCCAGCAGAGCGTCGTCGCGGTTCATGCCGCATCCGTTGTCGGCAATGCGGATCAGCCGCCGCCCGCCGGCTTCCACTTCCACGCGGATGCGCGTGGCCCCGGCGTCCAGGGCGTTCTCCAGCAACTCCTTGACCACCGAGGCAGGACGGTCCACCACTTCGCCGGCGGCGATCTGGTTGGCCACCTGGTCGGAAAGGATGTGAATGCGGCCCATGACTGTCTAGGGTAATGCAGGTTACGGGTGTCGGGGATCAGGTTTCAGGTGTTGCGCTAAGGAAAAACGGGTACAGAATTTCCGTCCGGAAAGGGAAACGCCCGCGCATCGGCAGGCGTTTTCTGCTGGGGCTCGCGAATGGCCGCACTCACTCGCCCATCCAGGGCCGCAGGTGGGTCTCGGAATACCTTCCTAGATGGGCGCCTTTTCAAAGGTCGTAATGAAGTGGATTCCGGGAACCGTTATCCCCTGCAGCCGCTCGTCGTTGGTCAAGAAAAGATCGCATCCCGCGGTTCCCGCAGTGGCCAGCTGAATTGCATCGGGAGGCCGGATCGATCCGCGAATCCGAATTCGCGCGAACGCTTCCGCGGCCTGTTCGACAAACGGGAGAACTGTGATTCCCTGTCCCCGAAAAATCTGTCGATAGCGCTGCGCCAGCGCGAAGTCTCCTTCACGCAATGGCGTTACCAGAACCTCGCCCAGGCTCATGACTGAGGTGAGGAGGTGATCTTTCCGCTCAGAAAAAGCTGTCAGAAGGTACTTCGCTCGCTTCGTGTGCGGGCCAGCTCCCTCGATCAAGTAGATAAAGTAGTTTGTATCCAGGAAGATTCGGCTCATTCCCAGCCCTCGCGCAACTTGCGCACGAATTCGTCGGGATCGACACCTTTCCAATACTCTTTTCCAAGCCCTTCAAGCTCGAACAGAGTTCCAAGCCACTGATCTGTCGTCCTCGCCGGAGTGCGCGAAGTTTCGATGCGCTCTCGCTCGTTTGTCGACCGATCCAGGCTGGCCCGCGAACCCGCCTTGTCATATCGCTTCCTTGCCCAATCCAAAAGCGGCAGGTACCTCTCGGGAATCTCACCTGCGTCGGGGAGGATCTTCCCGGTCCGTCCTGGATGCACCTCATCGTCGGGCAATAGCAACCTGCGCGTATGCTTCCCGGCCGCAAATAACATCCGGTGTCTCCCCGGGTTCGGCGCTTTGTTTGCAACGCAGTGTTGCGAAGCATGGACGCTTACGCCCGAGCGCAATTCACCGGTGATGTTTTCCCGGGCGGCCCGATTGACGATTTCCTGAATTGTGAATTCAGATCGCCCCGGCTGCTCTTTGTGGAGAAGGGCGGTGGCGACAAAAACCTCGACCGCGCAGGAGGTATCGGTCATTACAGACTGTTCGGTCACAAAAGTACTCCTTCGAGTATTCCTTCCATTTCCAATTCTACTACGAAAACGACTCGTCATATAGATTAGTTTTTCGAAATTATTATCAAAGTCGATATCCTACTTCACCCCGGGGACGCCGCAGCCGTGCAAGCCCGCAAATGTTCGTTCAACGTTCCCGACCAAAAGGGTGCCTGCACCCATGCCCGCTACGTTCCCAAAAACAAAAACGCCCGCGCGATGGCGGGCGTTCCTAGAACCTGACACCTTTCCCCTGACCCCTGCTTCTAGATCCCTACCCCGAACTCATTGGCAGTCCGGGCGTCGGATTTCGCGTAGAAATCGTAGGGCGAACGCTTGCGCCATTTGTACATGCAGCGCAGCTCGTAGCCGAGATAAATCCCGACGGTGGCGACGGCCATTCCCATGGAGAACCAGCCGATAACGCGCAGGGCCTTCTTGTCGCTTGCCTGCTCTTCTTGCATGGCGTTTTCCGGTTCGGTCGACATGAGCGAACAGCCTCCGTTCTTAATGATGATAGCGCAGATGTTCTCACGCCCGATTACAACTTTAGACTGAAGTTGTTCATAAATGGTTACTCAATTGCCCCGATGTGGGACAGGTGAAGTGACTTTTCCGTTTCGGGAAGAAAACTGGCCTGGATGGAATTGGCCGCAAGCTGCCGCAACTCCTCGCGGGTAAAGCCCTGCTCGGCGGCTGCCAGCACGTATTCGTTGGCCACGTCGGAGCCGAAAAATGCCGGATCGTCGGAGTTCAGCGTCACCAGCAATCCGCTATCGAAATAGCGGCGCAGCGGATGAGCCGCGAACCCAGCGCACACGCCGGTGCGGACGTTCGACGTCGGGTTCAGCTCCAGCGGAATGCCGCGCTCCCGCAGCGTGTCCATGAGGAATGGGTCAGAAATGGCGGAGAGGGCGTGGCCGATGCGCTCCGAACCGATGGCAAGCGCCTCGCGAATGGCCTCAGGGCCGTTGGTTTCGCCGGCGTGGTTGGTCAGCCGCAGGCCGGTCTCTCGGGCTTCGGCAAACAGCGCGCGGAATGGCTCGGAACCGGCCCGCCGCTCGTCGCCGCCAAGACCGATGCCCACCACGGAGGGAAAACTGCGGCGCAATTCGGCGGCTTTGCGGAAGACCCGCTCGGCTTCAGGAAGCGAGAAATGGCGCACCGCGTCGAAGATCCAGTAAATCGAGAGTCCCAGCTCCCCGGCGGCGCGCTCCCGGGCCCGCTCCAGCCCGGCAAAAATGGGCTCAAAGCACTCCGGATCGTGGTTGCGCCACATGTAGATAACGCCAACGGATATAAAGACTTCCGCGTGAACCACCCCCTGCTCCGCCAGGTGCTGCATCATGTGCCAGGCGGCCAGCTCGTAATCCTCCGGAGTGGTCAGCAGGCGGGTGACTGCGCGGAAGGCGTTGATGAAGCCGGTGAAATCGGTGAAGTGGTAAAGGGCCTCGGCCTCGGCCAGCGGCATCGGGGCGGCATCGTGCCGCCGGCTCAATTCCACCAGCGTGGCCGGGGTGATGGTGCCTTCAAGATGGAGGTGGAGTTCAGCCTTGGGCAGGCGGCGGATGAACTCCGCAACGGAGGACATGGCAGCAGTCTACCACAGGAACGCATCAACATATCAAGATATGTTGATGCGTTATCGAAAAACTGACAGGTGCCGGATCCTCTAACAGCATGAATCGGATTTGGGCACCCCGCGTCCCCGCCTTTGGAGATGTGGGAGGGATGCAGGCGGGCTTTGGGTCTCACAAAAGGGCCTTGCAATCCAAAGTTTTCGGGATAAACTCATCGTACAAAGCGATACCGGTTCGCTTCCCCATCTAAGTCCAACTTCGATTCCGTTCGGATGTTCCCGGATTTGCGTGCCTGGCAGGTTCGCTGGAGAGGGATGGACAACTTTCACAAAAGCACCGACGGCACGTTGGCGCCGGCCGCTGGACACGGCTTGAACGAGCGAGATGCCGTTACCTCGGAGACTGTCCAGGGTGGGCCCGGGGGAGACCTGGGCGCGCCGGCACGCCTTCCACAATTCAAGCCGGGCGACCTGATCGACGACCGCTTCGCTGTCGTTCGATTCCTTGCGCGGGGCGGGATGGGCGAAGTGTATGAAGTGCAGGATCGGCACCTGCGCGGGATTCACGTGGCGCTTAAGACGATTCTCTCGCAATATGCGGCTGACCCGGTGATGCGCGAGCGATTCGAGCGGGAAGTCCTCAGTGCGCGCGGAGTGGTTCACCCGAATCTTTGTCCGATGTACGATCTTGGGAACTGGAAGCGGCCGGAAGGTCAACTCACCTACTTGACCATGAAGCTGCTGCCGGGTGAGAGTCTCGCTACCAGGCTTTCGCGCGAGGGTCCGCTCCCGGGCGAAGAGACGCTTTGCGTTTTGAAGCAGGTGGGAGCGGGGATTGCAGCCGCGCACGATGTGGGAATCCTGCATCGGGATATCAAAACTGGAAACATCATTGTGCACGGCTCGGGCGAACAGGTGTTTGCCTGGGTAACGGACTTTGGCCTTGCACGCGCCGCGTTGAGTGACGACACGGCACTCACCACTCATGGGGTTGCCGGAACGCCCGGGTTCATGGCCCCGGAGCTCTTCTACGGAAGCCCGCCGGCAAAGACAAGCGATGTGTATGCGCTGGGGGTGGTTGCGTATGTGGTCCTGGTGGGCCGCCTGCCACACGTTTCCGTGCCGAAGATCAAGAATGCGCAAGCGCCGTTCAAAGCTGCGGAGATTCCCGAGCCATGGAGGCGTTTCGTGGAAGGATGCCTCAAGCCCGAGGTGACGGAGCGATTCCAGACCGTCCACGAGGCGATGCAATCGATGCCCACCGAAGCCGCGCGCGCGGAAACTCGCGTCTCGGTAGCGGAGCGGATCGGGCAGCAAATCTCGCGCAGGAAGATGCTGGTGCTGGGGGCGGGCGCAATCGCGGGCACGGCAATCGGGGCGTGGCTGGACTGGGAGCAAATCGTGAATTTCCTGGCCCCACTCCCCTCCACGCGGTTCGTTGCGCTGATGGCACTGCCCGTGGATCGTCCGCCGGCGCTGCTGTCCACGGTGATGGATTCGATCGGCCAGCGGCTTTCGCGCGCAGAAGCCTCTGTGAATAATCTGCTGATCATCACTCCCAGAGATCGTCCGGGACCCGCGAGGGCAATCGATTTGGGCGAAGTCCAGAACACGCTCGGCGCAAACCTGGTGCTGGCTGCGTCGCTCGATCAAACCGTGTCCCAGGCCAAGCTCAATCTGCGCCTGCTCGATGCACTTTCCCAGCGTGTGCTGCGCAAAGGCACGGTAGAGTGCGCATTGGACACGGTCGGCAGCCTTGCGCAGAAGGCCTCTCAAAAGGCTGCCTCCCTGCTGCAACTTCCAGGCAGCGACGTGCAGTTGAGCGATCCCGAGGAACTCAATCGCGTGCCTCCGAATGTGTACCAGGCATACAGCGAGGCAGAACAACTGGTGAATGAACCGAATCATGCCGGACTGGAACAGGCAATTGAGAAGTACCAACATGTTCTGGACCTGGACCGGCACTTTGCCCTGGGTTATGCCAGGCTGGGGATCGCTTATATTCGGCAATTCTACGTAACCAGGGAACCGGCCAACCTGGACCTTGCCGGCAGCAATGCGGCGAGCGCCCTGTTCTACAATCCTCATTCCGCCATGGGACTGGTGTGCCAGGCACTTAACCTTGTTTGCCACGGCAAGGCGGAGGACGCGCAGGCTTATTTTAAAAAGGCGCAGCAGGCAGACCCCGGAAACCCGGAGATTCTGTATTACAAGGCATGGGCGCTGGAGCGCCAGGGGCTGCTGCCGCAGGCGGAGGAGGCGTACCGCGACATTTTGGTCGCGAGACCGAATTATTGGCCGGCGTATAACAACCTCGGAGTGCTGCTGCAGCGGCAAGCCAAATACGACCAGGCGGCAAAGGCCTTTGCCGCGGCCGGAGCGGCTGCGCCCAAAGTTGCTCAGCCTGTGGGCAATCTGGCCCAGATCTACCTCGAGCTGGGAAGGCGCGACGACGCCCGGTCGGCTTTGAACGAGAGCCTCAGACGCGCAGAGAGCGAGGATGCCTACCTCGCGCTCGGCGACATGGACTTCGAGGATGGCAAGTATAACGATGCCCTCACCGACTACGGGCACGCCGCCGCGCTCAACCCCAGGAATCACCTGACGCTGCGGAACATGGGCGACTGCTATACCATGCTCGGCAATGCGAAGATGGTCCTGCAGTGCTACGGGCGGGCTGCGCAGTTGCTGTCAGCATCCCTGAATACGAACCCGCGGGACGGCTTTGGATGGGCCAACCTGGCCTTCTACGAAGCCAAAGTCGGCAACCGCCCTGACGCCGAGACGGACATGGAAAACGCCAAAGCGCATGGAGGCACCGACGTGGCATCGCGCTTCATGATCGTCCAGGCGCTGGCAGTGATGGGAAGAAAGCCAGAGGCGCTCGATCTGCTGTTGTGGTGCATGGACAAGGGACTGTCACCGGCGGACGTCGACCTGGCTGTGGACCTCAAAGATCTGCGGAGCTCTGAGGCGTATCGGGCCAGGCTCAAGCAGTTGAAGGGGAAAGGGACCGCGACGAGTTAGGCGGTTTTCAAAGAACCTGTCGATTCTCAATGCATGGAAAGGAAAGGTCGAAACCGATGAGAATTTTTCTGTTGCTTCTCTGCGTATTTGTTGCCGGAGTATTCGTGGGCATCTGGCTGGACGTGTCGGCGCCGAAACACCGGAACATCACGTATGTGGTGGCACCCAGCCAACAGGCGAATCTGCAAGTGTACGAGGGAGACCAAATCCAGCTGGCAGATGGGACGGGGAAGGGGAAGAATTGGCTGGTGAGCTTTCTTGGGGATAGCCCGTGCCAGGGGGCTCCGAACCCTGCAACGCCTGTGAGCACGTGCGTGATTGGGGCCAATCCGGGCGCACTGCCCTATGCCTTCGCCTGCATTTCTGGCAACGAAAGTGGCTGCCCGGATCCTGGAATTCAGCCGTCGCCGACTGGCCCCATTCAGGACATTCATTTCTGGAGGACCGTGGCGAGGGATTTCCATGCAGGCGGAGAGCAGCAACCGCCCATCCCAGCTGGCGAATCGGAGCAGCTAAAGGCGCCAAGTACCCCTGCTCTTGGGTCATTCCAGGCGTGGGTGTACTGCAATCCACAGTCGAAGAAGATGTCGGTGCTAAATCCGAGTGGAGGTCCAGTGACTGACATCCCCGTAGTGAATGGTCAGACGGTCAACTGGAGCGGACACTATCCTTTTACACTGACCGCAACCAAGTACCCGGACGGATTCTGTTCCGGTGGCAAGCCCGACGTAACCAACAGCGGTAATGCACAGTGCGTTGTGACCGAGAGCAACCACAACGTGAAGATGCAATACTCGGTGCAGTCGCAGAGCTGCTCTGCGCTTGACGGATTCACCGTCACCACCCAATAGCGGACTGTCCGGCGGCCCTCCCCCAGGCCCTGCCGAAGATGAAGAGTCGCCGGTCGTCAAAGCTCCGCTCGAGGGGTGGTGATGTGGTCTTTGAAGTCGGGGGCGGGTGGCCCCGGTCCCGATGACCCTTCCCAACCACGCTGAGGGTGCCCCCGGTTGCTCGCCTTGGGGGACCTGGGAACCACCAGGCCCGCTCGTCCTTGACTTTGTTCTCGCCTCTTGCTGTTCTTTCTGTCATTCCCTCAGCCCTACTCCCCACTCCCTACTCCCTGCACTCCACGCGCTATCCTTTTCCTTTGAGGTAACCACCCATGTCATCCACCGCCGCCCGCCCGCAGCTTGCCCATTTGACCGCCGTTCTCGACGACCTTAAAGCCAAGGGAACTTACTTCCACCTGCGCGTCCTCGACGATCAGCAGGCGGCCGTTTGCCACTACGACGGCAAACAGGTAATCAATCTGGCCAGCAACAACTACCTCGGGCTGGCGAACCACCCCAGGCTGATTGAGGCGGCGCTGAAAGCTACGCGGGAGCTGGGAGTGGGGTCGGGCGCGGTGCGGACCATCGCCGGCACCATGAAGATCCACATGGAGCTGGAGGAGAAGATTGCGCGCTTCAAAAACGTGGAGGCCTGCGTCGTCTTCCAGAGCGGGTTTGCGGCCAATGCGGGTACGGTGAGCGCCATCCTGGGCAAGGAAGACTTTATCCTCTCCGACGAGCTGAACCACGCGTCGATCATCGACGGAGCGCGGCTCTCGCGAGCCAAGATCAAGGTGTTCCGGCACAAGGACGCGGACCACTGCGAGGAACTGCTGAAGGAAGTGGCCGGCGAACCGGGACACAAGCTGGTCATCACCGACGGCGTCTTTTCCATGGACGGCGACATTGGGGCGGTGGACAAGCTGGCCGCGCTGGCCGAGAAATACGGCGCCATCATGATGGTGGACGACGCGCACGCTTCGGGCGTTCTCGGCCGCAACGGCCGCGGCTCGGTGGACCACTTCAACATGCACGGGCGCGTGGACGTTCAGGTAGGGACGCTCTCAAAAGCCATCGGCGCACTGGGCGGCTACGTGTGCGGCACGCGCGACCTGATTGACTTCCTGTATCACCGCGCGCGGCCGTTCCTGTTCTCCACGTCGCATCCGCCCAGCGTGGCGGCCACCTGCATTGCGGCGTTCGACATTCTGGAGCAGGAGCCGGAGCGAATTGACCGGCTGTGGGAGAACACGCGCTACTTCCAGGGCGAGCTGCGGCGGGCCGGGTTCAACGTGGGCGGAGTAACCACGCCGGCAACGGAGACGCCGATTACGCCGGTGATCCTGGGCGAGGGCCGCGTAGCCATGGAGTACTCGCGCGCGCTGTTTGCGGAAGGCGTAATGGGGACGGGGATCGCGTTCCCCACGGTGCCCGAGGGCAAGGCGCGCATCCGGCTCATCGTGACCAGTGAGCACACGCGCGCGCAACTCGACCAGGCGCTGGAGACACTGGAGCGCGTGGCTAAGCGGATGGGAATTTTGGGATAGAATGCTGGCAACACCACCGCGCGAAAGAAGCTGGAATGACGGCGAGCGCCTGGAACTGGGTTTTGGCCATTGTTGGAACGATCGCAAGCATGGCCGGAGTTGTCTTTAGTGGGATGGCGTGGGTACAAGCTAAGGGTGCAAAGCAAGCGGCCGAAGAGGCGAGCGAAGCAGTAAAGACGAGAGACACGGCTCACGAGTTCGCAAAGCTGGCCACGGACGCGAAGGACCTTCTGACGGCCGTACAGGAGCGGCGTATCGATCGAGCTGTAGAGGGCGCCAACGATCTTGCTCATCTTCTCAAGATCGCCGTCGAGCGCAGATGGGAGTTCTTGGCCGACAGTCAGGAGTTGCAGAGCACCCTAAAACAACTGCAAAATGTAAGTAGGTATCTTTCGACAAGGGGATTTCCCACAGATGCTCGAGACGCGGAACTTTTGACGAAGCGATGCCAAGAAATCCACCAAGCGATGTGTAAGGCCCAAGGCAACCTTGAGAGAAGGGTTGAAGGGGTGACCCGATGAAGAATACTCAATTCGCTGTTTCCGAAGCTGCGTCCCTTGCGACAAAACTCATTGCTCGTTCGGAGGAAGGGAAAATTACCTGGGACGAAGATCCCAACGACTTTCCGGAATTGTCTCAAGACGCGGAAGGGTTTAAGGCATTGCTTGAGAACCACTTGGAGGTGCGTGTCGCGTCCGACAGGTCTGCTATTGTCTTTCAAGTACTTCTCGAGTCTCCACTAGGTCCAGACCGCACCCTTCTCTCGGTTTGGTTAGAACATGATCCGAAGTTCGGATATGACTTCACAGGCGAGCTTGCGCTCCATGAAAGCTTGGTGAGGCTGCACGAGTTCGCTCGCCGCTCTGCTCTGAAAGTGGATGAGAACTTGGCACACGCCCGCGATTTTCTTGAGCGCCTCGCAGGATAGCTGGCGTGTTCAACTTCGTGGCATACCGAACCCAGTCTTCATGCTGCGCCTAGCGAAATGTTTGCTCCTCTACTCCTCTAAACGGATGCAGGTGCTTCCTTAGCCGCGCTGTCAACCGACACCGGCGCGGAATGCTCTTCCGCAGTCGCCGGCAGGCCCTTCAGAAAGTTCGCAACTTTCTCTCTTGCCCGGATGATGTAGGGACTTGTGGTCCAGGCGTCCCTGATTGCCGCAAGCTGTTTCGGCATCAGGTGCCAGGAGAGCGGCGCGTTCGTTTCATCGAGTTCGAAGTTGACGTTTTCAATTTCAATGCCGCGCGCGTGCCACTTTCCCTTCAGCAGGCTCAGCTCCACATCGCGGTGCGATACCTGCCCCGCCGTGCGCACATTCACCAGAATCTTGATGGGCGCGATTAACTGCGAAACCCATCCGCCGCTGCTGGTCTTCGGCGGCTCGAAGTCCGATCGCGGAAATCCGTTTACCTGCACGACAAGCACACGCTTTACCCGCTCATTGCCGGGCACGGATATCTTCGCCTGTTCCTCCAGCGCCTGCTCCACCCATTCGGTCAGGGTTGCCATGCCGTAGTTGTCATAAAAGCCGCCGTCCATCATGTGGGGCTCGTGATCGGCTTTTGCGGGACGGGCGGCAGGCGTGACAAATGGAAACGTGGCGGAGAGACGCGCCGCGCGGACGATGGGAATGTCCAGCTTTTTCCCCTGGTACACGTGCAGCTGGTCGCCATCCCACCAGCAGGAGGATTTGCGGCTGGCTACGCCGTTCACGTCGGATGTGCCCAGCAGCAGCTGTCCGCCCACCTCCACCATTGTCGAGTTCATCACTACCGCCGGCAGCTCGCCATGCGCGGTAGGGGCATTCCACTGGCTGAGCGGCTGGCTCATGCTTTTTGAACCGCAGTTGTTCAACCACGCTTGCTCCATGGCCAGCGCGCGATCCGTCTGGAACGGCCACGCGATCATCACGCGCAGCAGGTCCGGCCAGGCCAGGCCCCATGACACTTCATCCAGACTGCTGGCTGAGGCCGCGTCAAAGGGATTGGTGCAATCCGCAGGAGCGCCGCGGTTCAGCCAGTCAATGTAGCAGGCCGTTCCCGTGCTGCCGCCGGAGATGGAACTGACCAGGCATAGCGCGCGGTCAAACTCCGCGCCGAATTCGTTGTGCAGCCCCTCCAGCACCTTCGCCGTCCAGGCCGCCGCCTGTATGCCGCCGCCTGCCGCAGCCACCACGATGGCGCAGTCTCGATCCTTTGCCCTGAGCACCTCGAATGGCTGAGGCGCAGGCGTGACGCTGCGCGGCAGCAGATTGTAAGTGTGATCGGCCCAGGGAATGAATCCGTTGATCCACCCAAAGAATGCGACTACCAGCAGGAGCGGAAGGTGCCACCGGCCCAGGTAGAACTGCAGCGCGGAGCCGGCCCATCCGAGCACAAGGATGGCCATGAGCGGGCCGATGATGGCTGCGACCATCTTGGCTTTGCCCAGAACCTTGTATCCGTAAATGCCCAGGCCGGCGTAGAGCAGAGATGAGAGCAGGCAGGCAAGCAACGCGGTAAGGTGCGCGTCAATGTGGCCGCTATAGCCGGGTCCGAGGCGGGCGCCCAGGCCGGAGCGGTTGATTGCACCCGCGGCCCACTCAATGATGCCCGCGCAATCGTGGACCACCAGCCAGGTTCCAGCGGCGCCGGTGACAAGAGCCAGAACCACTCCGGCGATCATGCGGAAAAGGGAACGCGAACGATCCTGGTTCCAGGAGGTGGCCAGGGCGAACGTCATGAACCAGACTGAGATCGCGGTGATGGCGATGAGCAGCCAGGGGAACGCGCTGCCGGAGCTCTTATCGAGGAAAAGTACATTCGTGATCCACGGCCAGAAATGCGGCGGCGTCAGTCCGAAGCGGTCATGGCCGCAGAGCAATACGATGTGGAGCAAGCAGATGGCGGAGCCGGACACGACAAAGACTGAGAGCGTAGTGAAGTATTGGCGGATGGGCAGCCGGAGGCGCGGCGAGAGATCGAGATCGAAGAGGCCCCACAGCAGGGAGCTCTTGCCGGCCACGGCGACAAGCGGAAACACCACCAGGAACAGCAGCATGCCAAGGGGAATCCAGAGCGCCGCCAGTAGCTGGAAATGGGCCAGCTCAGCAATGCAAGCCACAAGGACGACACCCGCGAGGAGTGAAAGCCATTTCATGGTTCATGCCTCCGCGCAGATTGAGGGGAAAGTGCAGCAGGTAGAAATCACTTTGACGATACCCTGTTTGGACGGCAAGTCAAGGGGCAATTGGCGGCGGAGCCTTGAGATAATTTCGGCGCGGCAACGGGGCTTACGTTGCGCTTCTGGACGCCGAAGTTGGAGAATCGGAACAATGATTGCTCATCTTCGCGGAAAGCTGATTCATAAAGAACCGGGGCAGGCTGTGATTGAGTGCGCCGGCGTGGGCTATGACGTCACCATCTCCGTGCCGACGTTCACGGCGCTGCCGAGTGCCGGCGGCGAGGCAGCGCTTTACATTCACACGCAGGTCAGTGAGGACGCCATCGCGCTGTTCGGGTTCCTGGAGCGCGAGGAGAAGCGGCTTTTTGAGCGGCTCATCACGGTAAGCGGCGTGGGGCCCAAGCTGGCCATCAAAATTCTGTCCGGGCTCTCGCCGGAGCGGACAGTGCAAGCCATTCGCGGGCAGGATCACGCGCAGTTGACGCGGATTCCGGGCGTGGGCAAAAAGCTGGCCGAGCGGCTGGTGGTGGAGCTTAAAGACAAGCTGGATGACTTTGCGGTGGCTCCGACGCCGACGGCGGTGCAGGGCGCGGCGGTGGACGATGTGCTGAGCGCGCTCACGAATCTGGGCTATCAGCGCGTGGCCGCGGAGAAGGCCATTGAGCAGGCGGTGGCGAAGGACAAGGCGCTGGCCGGGGACTTCGATGGGCTTTTCCGCGGGGCGCTGAAGGTGATCCGGTAGACCGCAAACGAGGTTGACATAAGTGCGGCATTGCCGCACAATTGAGGTCGTGAGCAGAATTGTGCCGACGGTCGTTGAGGCGAGCGCGTTTGCGCGTAAGGCGGAAAAACTGCTGACCGATGAGGAGCATAACGATCTTCTGATTTATCTGTCGCTTTACTACGCGGTTGGAGATGAGATTCCAGGCACAGGTGGAGTTAGAAAGCTGCGATATGCGGTTCAGGGAAGGGGAAAGTCGGGAGGAGTTCGAGTAATTTACTACTACTTCGACGAGCAGAATCCTCTCTATGCCATGCTGCTCTACGGAAAGAACGAGCAGGGCAACCTGAGCCCAGACCAAATGAAATATGTGACTGCAATGGCCGCTGGTGTTAAAGCGGAAGCAAAGGCGCGGAGGAGAAAATGAAGCGTGTAAACGTCGCTAACGAAATCGTAGAGGCGATGGAAGAGGTCCTTGCCATCGTGCAAGGCAAGGTCAAGCCTGCCCGCGTCACCACCTTCAAGCCTTCCGTCGCGCTGGAAATTCGCAAGATTCGCGTCGGCATGGGCCTGAGCCGGGCCGAGTTCGCTCGCAAATTTGCGCTGGACGCGCGCGCCTTGCAGGATTGGGAGCAGGGACGCCGCAAGCCGGACCGCGCCGCCCGAGCGTACCTCAAAGTGATCGCGCACAAGCCAAAAGCCGTGGTAGAGGCGCTGGCAAGCTAGGTCGCGCGAAGAAGGCCGTGGAGCAAGCCATGACGAAGCACAAAACGCTGACGGGTGGCTTCGATGGGCTCTTCCGCGGGGCGCTCTAGGGGATCCATTAGAAATGGCCTTCGGCGATCAGTTGTTAGTCAACGGATTGACGCGGATGCGGCGCTTGGCTTGGCGTTAGAGATGCCGCGTGGCGGGGGACAGGGAGTGCGATGGAGAATTGGGTGAACGCGGTGGCCAGGCTTAAGGCTCGCCATCACGTTACACTCCAAATTGCTATGGCAACGAAACTGAAACCTACATCAATTGCGCCTGCGCACCTCCGCCCCGAAGCCCTGACCTTCCTCCGCAACCTCGCCCGCCACAACGACCGCGAGTGGTTTCAGCCACGCAAAGCGCAGTTTGAAGAGCTTCTCCGCGAGCCCATGCTCGCCATCATCCGCAAGATCACCGACGCCATGCTGGACTTCGCGCCGAACCACGTCCGCCCGGCGGAAAAGTCGCTCTTCCGAATCTATCGCGACACACGCTTCTCCAACGACAAGCGGCCCTACAAGACGCACGTGGCAGCGTGGTGGACGCACATGGGATTCGACAAAACCTCCGGAGCCGGTTACTACTTCCACGTAAGCCCCAAGGAAGTGATCGTCGCCGCGGGCTCATACATGCCGGAGAAGGAGCAACTGGCGGCGATCCGCCATTGGCTGCTGGATCACCACGCGGAGTTCCGCAAGCTGCTGTCGCGGCCGGCCATCAAAAAGGCCTTCAGCGAGTTTGAAGGCAACGCGCTGACGCGCCCGCCCAAGGGGTTTCCGTGCGACCATCCGGGCATGGACCTGATCCGCTGCCGGCAATGGGGGCTGGCGGCCACGCTGCCGCCGGAGACCGCGCTCGATCCCAAGTTTGCCGCCACCGTGATCCGCTATTTCAAGCTGGCCGCGCCGGTGGTGGACGCGCTGAACACGCCCATTGCCGCCGCGCTCAAGCCGAAGAAGAAGGTGCTTTTCGGATTCTGAAAGCAGCTGTCAGCCGTCAGCTTGTCGACGAAAATCGGCTGTTTTCAGGCCAAAACAGGCGTTTTTGGTACAGAATCCCACAAAAACCCGCAAAACCTGTGGAAATCGGCTGTTTTCGGTTGTTTTTTCATTGACTTTCCTGGGGTGAAAGCCGCATCGTGAACAACGACAGGGTTCTCTGGAGCCCGCATGAATACAGGGTTTTCGTACAGTCGTTGCCTGAAATCGAGAACCCCATGCGGCACCGCCCGTGAACGAAGGACAGGGGACGGCGGAGACCCAGGCAACATATCGGCTGCCCCGACGGGGAGCGCGAGAAGGAGAATTACATGGCAACTGGAATGACCAAAACGGCCCTGGCGCGGCACATGGCCGAGAAGCTCGAACTCACCAACAAGCAGTCCGCCGCGTTCCTGGACCTGCTGGCGGAAACCGCCATCAAGGAAACCAAGAAGAACGGCCTGTTCGTGATCCCCGGCATCGGCCGCCTGGTGAAGGCAGAGCGCAAGGCGCGCATCGGCCGCAATCCCCAAACCGGCGAGGCCATCAAGATCAAGGCCAAGACCGTGGTCAAGTTCCGCGTGGCCAAGGCCGCCAAGGACATCATCGCGCCCCCGAAGAAGTAACAACTCCATTCCGGATTGAAATGCAGGCGGGAGAGGCTCAGAGCTTCTCCCGCTTGTGTTTTCTGCCCCGGCGTAAATCGGCAGCAGTATCTTCAGGCGTGGGAGTTTTGCTCTTTGGTGATTGCCGGCATCAGAGCGCGCACAATGAGCGAAGCGCCAAAGCTGACCAGGATAACTTTACCCATAAGCACGCCGTTGTAGGTCCATGAGACGATCGCGATGGCGACAAACACGCCGATGGGCGTGAGCTCAGCCAGCATGGAGCGGAGCCAGTGCGGGTGCGCGCCGCTGCAGGCGAGGCTACTGCGCAGGCGAGGCAGGAAGCGCGGAACCGCGCGCAGGTAGGACTTGTAGGGTTCTCCCAGGCGCGCGGCCAGAAAAGCCTCCTCGCCCAGCGTAAGCCGGATCATGAAGAACGTGACCAGCACTACGGCGCAGACCGCGCCCGATGGCGGCATGAGGAACGCAAGCGCGGCCACCATGCACCACAGGCCGAGATAAAGCGGATTGCGCACGTAGCGGTACGGCCCATCGGCGACCACCGCGCCGGCTTTCATTGAGAGGCTGTTGACGGTAGCGGGTCCAAGGTACGCCGTGCCCCACACGCGCAGCAGGGCGGCCAGCGCGGCAACAACGGACGCCAGCGCAATGACCACAGGAACCGCGGAAGTAAAGTTCATCCATCCCAGGCGGCTCAACTGAAGCGGCAGCCACTCCAGCAGAGGCCTCCGGCTGACAGTCTCCTGCCATGGCGCCCAGAAGCCGAGCACGATGATGACGGTGTTGATCAACATGCGCAGTCGAAATTCAAGCGCGCTTGCCCGCATTGTAAGAATCTCCCCCCGCGGATAACGTTCATGATGAGTCTAAGGTACAAAGCAGGAGTCATGCGGGTTCCGGCGTCGTACCCGCAAGCGCAGGCTACTCGGCGCGCAGAGCCTGGCTGGGGTCGACTGAGGCTGCCCGACGCGCGGGCAGCAGCGTGGCTAGAAGAGCGACGATCAGAAGCAGCACAGACACGGCGACGAAGCTGAGTGGATCGTGCGGGCCGACGCCATAGAGAAGGCTCTTGACCAGGCGCGAGAGGGCGAATGCGGCCGCAAGCCCCACCGCGCCACCGAATGCGACAAGGCGGACGCCTTCGCGCAGGATCAGACGCAGAATATGGAGACGGCTGGCTCCAAGCGCCATGCGGATGCCGATCTCCTGCGTGCGCTGCGTGGCCAGGAAGGCAATGACGCCGTAGAGCCCGATGACGGCCATGACGAGGCCGATGAAGGCGAAGAAGCCGAGCAACGCGGTCTCGAAGCGGGGGCGGCTGGCCAGGCTGCCGATGGTTCGACTGAGGGTTTCCATCTCCACCGGCACCGTGGGGTCCAGCGAAGCGATCGTGGACCGCACCCATGGCATGACCGTATCCGGCGGGAGAACGGAATCGATCACCATCACTGGCACGCGCCCGCCCCAGTCGTCCACGGTGTTCCGGCGCAGAAAATAGATTTCCGGTTCATTCTGTTCGGCGATGCCGCTGTTCTTCACGTTATCCGCCACGCCGACGACCGTGCACCAGGCGCTCTTGAAGATGCCCGGCTGAATCCGCTTTCCAAGAGGATCTTCACCGGGGAAGAGCCGGGCTGCCAACAGGCGGCTCAGTACAACCAGAGACTGAGTGGAAGCGCGGTCCTGCTCTGAGAACCCGCGGCCTCGAACGATGGGAATATCGAGCGCCCGGAAATAGTCCGGCGTAACATTCCGGTTCACCACATTTCCGCCCGTTCCAGAAGTTGGATGAGGGTTGTCTTCGGTTGCCAAATCGGAGAAGCGATAGGCGCCCTGCCAACCTCCGGGGGGCACGGAGTCAGTAATTGCGACGGCGCGAATGCCAGGCAAGCGGCGAAGAGCCGTTTCCGCCCAAAGATAGAAATCCACCTGCTTTTGTACTGTGTTATAGCGGAACCACGGGAGAGCGATTTGAACTGTCACCACTCCCTTCGCATGGAAGCCAAGATTCTGTTCTTCGATGTTTTGAAAGCTCCGCACCAGCAGTCCTGCCCCCGAGAGGAGAATCATGCTGCAAGCAATCTGCCCGGCTACGAGACCGCGCCGCAGAATGGCGTGCCTGCCGGAGTTTGCGGCGCGCGCGGCCAGCGCAATGGAGCGGGGTTTTTCAAGAGCGGGCGCGAGGCCGAAGAATGCTCCGCAAAGGAGCGAAATCGCAACGGTGAACAGCGCGACACGAAGGTCAGGACTCGCTTTGCCAAGGAAGGGAATACTCGCAGGAGCAATCGCGATGAATACCCGCAGCAGCCCTTCGGCCAGCGCCAACCCCGCTGCCGCGCCCGCCAGCGAAAGTAAGAATGCTTCGGTTAGCGACTGGCGGATCAGCCGTCCCCGGCTTGCTCCCAGAGCCGACCGGACCGCCATCTCGCGTTCCCGCGCCGCGCAGCGCGCCATCATCAAGCCGGCCACGTTGGCGCAGGCAATCAGGAGCACCGCCAGGACGGCGCACAACAGAACCCACGCGGCCAATTGCACGCCCTGCGTTTCGCGGTCGCGGAGCGAACGAATGCTCAAGTGAAAATCGCCGCGAAGCGGTGGCGGAACAAATGTTTGCCGGGTGTGCAGAAAGAGCGGCTCCATCTCGACCCTGGCCTGGGCGATACTCACGCCGGGCTTGAGGCGGGCAAAAGTGCGCTGGGGTTCGCCAAAGCCGCCATTCACTTTGTTTTGCACCGCCCGGTCCAACTGCGAAGGCACCAGCACATCGGGAGTCTCCACCGTGGGCAGTTCAAAACCTTTGGGCAGGACGCCGACGACCCGGGTCGGCTTACCGTCGAGGTCAATCAGCCGATCCAGAATATGGGGATCGCGGTTGTAATGGTCCAGCCAGACTCCGTACGAGATGAGCGCCACGCTCGGCCCGTTGGGAAGGTCTTCCTCCGGCGAGAAGTTGCGCCCCAGCACGGGAGAAATTCCCAGCAAAGACAGGAATCCGGCCTGCACTGGGATGCAATTGAGTTGCTGCGGATTGGCTTCAATCAGATCGCAGGCATGAAGCATGGTTCCCTGCGAGGCCATGGCGGAGAACGGCCTTTGATGATCGAGCCAATCGAAGTAGAACCCGCCCATCGTGAATTCCTCCCCTTCCAGCGATTGCACGAAACCAACCGAGACGATGCGGTCGGCTTGTGCATAGGGAAGCGGGCGGAAAAGGATTCGATCGACGGCACTGAAGACCGCGGTGGTGGCGCCGATGCCGAGCGCCAAAGTCAAGACTGCCGTGACCGCGAAGACGGGGTTAAGGTGGAAGCCACGCACCGCATAGCGGACATCCTGAAGCGTGGTCTCCAGCCCGGGCAGGGTCCTGCGCTCGCGATGCGCCTGCCGCGTTTGCTCCGTGCCGCCGAGGCGAAGAAGGGCCTGGCGGCGCGCCTCTTCGCGGTTCAGGCCGGTGCGCATGCCGTCTTGCACATGCATTTCAATGTGGCTGGCGAGTTCTTCGTCGAATTCGCGCTCGGCTCGGTGCCAGTCCGCCATCGTGCACAAGCGATGCCATAGTCTCCGAATGATCCGCATCCCCGCCTCCTGGCTCAGTTTCTATTCGCCCCGCAGCGCAATCACAGGATCCACCGATGCGGCGCGGCGCGCGGGGATCCACGCGGCGACCAAAGCCACTGTGGACATCAGCAGCGTGACGGCGAAAAGCGTTAACGGGTCGAGCGGGCTCACCTCAAACAGGAAGCTGTGCAGCCATCGGCTCAACGCCAGCGCGCCGCCGATGCCGGCAATGCAGCCGGCGATGGCAAGCAACAGGCTCTGGCGAACAATGCTCATGACAATTTGCCAGCGTTGCGCGCCAAGAGCCAGGCGCAGGCCGATCTCGCGCACACGCCAACTGACCATGCAGGCGATCAGGCTGTAAATGCCGATGGCGCCGATGAAAACGGCAAGACCGCCGAAGGCAAGCAGCAGGATGGCCACCGCGCGCGGCGCCGCCACCGAGTTTGAAACCACGTCGTCAAGCGATCGCACGCGCGTGACCGGAACCAGCGAGTCAATTCGAGAGACCACCTGGCGCAGGCCCTGGGCAGCCTCTTCCGGCGTGCTGCGCGTACGCACCAACGTGTACATGGCTGACAGTTCACGGTCGGGAGTCAATGGCAGATAGACCTCGTCCGTGTAGTCGCTCTCCAGGCTGGTATCGTGCGCGTTGCGCACCACGCCCACGATGACACTGGCTTTGGCGGCATTCCATACCGTGGGCTGCGCCTCATCCACCACGTTGATCACGTGCTTGCCAATCGGATTCTGATTCGGCCACATCCTCTGCGCCATGCTTTCGTTCACCACTACTGCATGCGTGGTGCCGGAAGCGTCTTCGGTGGTAAGCAATCGTCCGCGAACCAGGTGCAGGCCCAGCACATCGAAATAGTTTGGAGTGACGATACGCGATGTAGCCATGGGCGCGCCTTCCCGTGCATCGCGAGGATGATCCTCGGCGTCGTATGCGTAATTGTCGTCCTGGCCGCTGAGGGGAAGCGCATCGGCCAGCGCTGTTTTTTCCACCCCGCCAATTTCTCCCGACCGCGCCAGCAGCGTATCCCAGAATGCCTCGCAGCGGCCCTTGTTCCGGTTGCTCTGGCACGCGCCGGAGTCCAGCGCAACCTCGGCGGTCACAATGTGATTGGTGCTGAAGCCGGGATCCACCTGCGATAGCTCGTAAAGACTGTGCAGCACCAGCCCCGCCGCCGTAATTACCAGCACGGAGAGCCCGATCTGTGCAACAACCAGGATGGTGGATGCACCGAAGCGCGAGCCGCCGGTCATCGTGCGCGTGCCCATGCGCAGCGTGCTTAGAAGGTTCATCGTAGCCAGCTTGAACGACGGGATGGCGCCGAACATCAGACCAGCCAGCACCGACGCGCCCAGTGTGAACAACAGAGCGGTCCAGTGCAGCGAAACATCCTGAATGCGCGGCGTGTCGGCCGGAAGAAGATGCACAAACACGCGCAGGCTGCCCAGCGCCGCTCCCAGCCCGACCACGCCCGCGGTCACTCCCAGCACCAGGCTCTCCACCAGGAGCTGCTGCATCAGTCGCGTCCCCGATGCGCCCAGCGCGCCGCGGATGGCAATCTCACGCTCGCGCGCATTGGAACGCGCCAGCATGAGGTTGGCCACGTTGGCGCAAGCAATCAGAAGGATCAGGCCGACGGCGCCAAACAGCAGCATCAATCGCGGGCGCATGGAGCCGGTCTGTGCTTCAAGCAGCGGGATGACCGTCATGTCGTTCGCCCAGATATCCGGCATACGCCAGGGAAACAGCGAGCCCAGCAGCGGGCGAAGCTCGCGGATCTCAGACTGTGCCCGTTGCGGAGGCACGCCATCCTTCAAACGGCCAAATATATCCAGATTGAAGGTTGTCCATGGGTCGTTCACATCATCCGCGCGGAACGAAACCGGAATCACAAACTGCGTATCGGCATAGGGGAAGCGCACGCCCGCCGGCATCACGCCCACGATGCGCCGCGAAACGCCATCGATGCGGATTTCGCGTCCGATCGCTTCCGGGTCGCCGCCGAAGTGCTGACGCCAGTACCCGTAATTCAGAACCACTTCGTGGTCCCTTCCCGCAATCGCATCTTCCGGCCGGAAGAACGAGCCCGCTGCAGGGCGAATGCCCAGCGTATCCAGCGCATTCACCGTAACCGTGGCGCCGAAGACGCGCTCAGGCCGGTCCGCATCCGACAGGTTCGATTCCGCATCCGGCCCGTAACCGGCCACGGAACTCATCGCCTGCGAGCGCTCTTCCAGCGCGCGAATCCACCCTTTGGGAAACTGCTGCGCATGTGCACCGGTGATGCGCACAAGCTGCTCCTGATGCGAGTACGGGAGCGGCCGCAGCAGGATCGAGTCCACCAACGCAAAAATAACCGCATTGGCGCCGATGCCAAGCGCAAGTGTCAGCACCGCAGTAAGCGTGAACCCGGGCGCCTTGCGCATCTGCCTCAGAGCGAAGCGCAGGTCCCACAGCATGCCGGCCACGGTGGGCACCGCGGCCTGCTCCCGGTATTTCTGGCGAACCTGCTCAGCGCCGCCCAGGCGCACCAGGGCCTGCCGGCGCGCTTCGGCGCGGCTCAGCCCGGCGCGCATGCCCGCTTCTGTGTCCATCTCCACGTGGGCCTTAAGCTCGGCGTCCAGCTCCCGCTCGCGGCGGTGCGAAAAGATGCCGCCCAGCCGAAAGAAAAATCCGCGCATCCTGTGCATGGGTCCCCCCTACCTGCCCGCTTCGGCCGGCTTCAAAAACCGCGCCAGGATTTCCGTGGCCTGTTCCCACTCCGCGGCGGCCTTGCGCGCCTGTTTGTGCCCGGCTTTGGTCAGCTCGTAAAACTTTGCTTTGCGGTTGTTCTCGCTCGCCCCCCACTGGGAACGGATGTAGCCCTCCTGCTCCAGCTTCAGCAGCGCGGGATACACCGTGCCGTAATTCAATTGCAGGGCCTCGCCGCTGGTCTGCTCAATCCGCCGCGCCAGGCCGTAGCCGTGCTGCGGGCCCATGGTCTCCAGCGTGCGCAGAATCATCAGCGCCAGCGTTCCCTGCCAAACATCGGTTTTACCGCCCATCGCGTTCTCCTATGGCAAGCCAATATGAGATAGCCTACGCGCATCCCTATGGGACGGCAATAGGAGGATTTCTTAAGAAATGTAAAGCCGTACCGCATCGCCTAAATCGGGAACGGTTGTGTTAGGCTGGCGCATGTCCCCGGTTCGGATTGATGGCAGGAGAGTCAAGCAATGCATCTTCGTCTCGTCGCCTGCGCGCTGGCCTTTGCCGCGCCCACTGTCGCACAAAACTCCACAAACCTGAAGACCTCCGTCGCGGCTCAACTCCCCGCGCTCACTGAGACCTACAAGCACCTGCATCGCAATCCGGAGCTCTCGCATCACGAAGAAAAGACCTCGGCCTTCCTGTCCGGCGAATTGCGCAAGCTCGGCTACAGCGTCACTGAGCGCGTCGGCAAGTATCAGGACGGCACGCAGGCGTACGGCATCGTCGCGATTCTTGAAAACGGCGCGGGGCCAAGGCTTCTCGTCCGCACGGACATGGATGCGCTGCCGGTGGAAGAAAAAACCGGCCTTGATTACGCCTCCACCGTGCGCACCAAAAACGAACAGGGCCAGGACGTGGGCGTGATGCACGCGTGCGGGCACGACATTCACATGACCGTGCTGCTGGGCTTTGCGCGCGAGATGATGGAACACAAATCGCAATGGCACGGCGCCATCATGCTGATCGGCCAGCCGTCTGAAGAGACCATCGACGGCGCACGCGCCATGCTCGCCGACGGCTTGTATGAGCGCTTCGGCCGTCCCGATTATGTTCTATCGGAACACGACGATTCGGTGACTCCGGCGGGCTCCATCTCCATCAAGGGAGGGCCGCTCCTGGCCAGTTCCACCAGCATCGATGTCACCATGCGCGGCATCGGCGCGCACGGATCGGCGCCGCAGTTGAGCAAGGACCCCGTGCTCATGGCCGCGGAGTTCGTAGTGCTGGCGCAAAGCATCGTCGCGCGGCAAATCGATCCGCAGCAGCCCGCCGTGCTCACCGTCGGAACCATTCATGGCGGCACCAAGCGCAACATCATCTCTGAGGAAGTCACCATGGGTCTGACGCTGCGTACTTATTCCGACAAAGTGCGCGACCAGATCATTGCCGATGTTCGCCGCACGGCCGAAGGGATCGCTATCGGTTACGGCGTACCCCAGGACCGCATGCCCATCGTCACCGTGAGCCAGTCGGAGATTACGCCGGCAACTTACAACGACCCGGCGTTCGCTGAGCGCCTCCGCACCATTGCCGTCGCAGCTCTGGGCGCGGATCACGTGGAAACGTCGGACTCCGTGATGGGCTCTGAAGATGTAGGGCTGTTTACGCTGGACGGCAAAATTCCCGGCGTGATGTTCCGCCTCGGCGCGGCCGATCCGGCCAAGCTGGCGCATGCAAAAGAAACGGGCGTGCCGCTGCCTGGGCCGCACTCGCCGCTGTTCGCGCCGGTATACGCCCCCACAATCACCACCGGCGTAACGGCGATGACCGCCATGGCGCTCGATTTGTTGAAATAACAGCGTCGAAAACGCGTAGGGGCAGGACTTCAGTCCTGCCGTCTAATTCGCAAACAAAGGAGCCGGGCTTTAGCCCCTGACGTTCTGTGCTCCGAGCTGACCACTCATTGGAGTTTCTTCTGCAGCCTCTTTAACTCCTGAGGATTCGCCGCGCTTACTTCCCCGCATCAACCAGCGCGCCATACACCGCCGCGTGGCTCCGATAAAGCAGCGGATGATTGTCGCCGCCGCCCATGCGCTGGATCATCCCCACAAACACAATGTCGTTCGTCGGATCCACCCAGAACCACGTCC
>Ga0265339_10000500_pt1 | contig 30618 bp, 29 predicted proteins | sample 4CB219metaG_FD_202085 | JGI IMG/M metagenome (GOLD analysis project Ga0265339, IMG submission 202085) | Rhizosphere microbial communities from Carex aquatilis grown in University of Washington, Seatle, WA, United States - 4-CB2-19 metaG | ecosystem: Host-associated > Plants > Roots >... | reverse complement strand
CTACGGCGGCACCTACCGCCAGATCCAGATCTACGTTGACCCGCTCAAGCTCGAGGCTTACAACATGAGCCTCGATGACGTGGTCACGGCCGTCGGCTCCTCCAACCTCATCCTGCCCGCCGGCGACGTCCGCATCGGCTCCAAGGACTTCAACATCTACGCCAACGCCCAGTTCCCTGACGCCAAGTCAATGAACTCCATGCCCCTCAAAACCGTGGGCAACTCTTCGGTCCTGGTCGGCGATGTCGGCAAGGCCGTCGACTCCGGAGCCCTCCAGTACAACATCGTCCGCATTGACGGCCAGCGCTCCGTCTACGTTCCGGTCTTCAAGCAGGGCGGCAATTCCAACACCATCACCATCGTCGATGGCATCAAGGCCGCCGTCAAAAAGCTGGTGGATATTCCGGACCAGCTCAAGGCCGCCGTGGTGTTCGATCAGTCCGTATTCGTCAAGATGGCCCTCGCCAACGTGGCCCGCGAAGCCGGCATCGGCCTGCTGCTCACCGCGGTCATGATCCTCGTATTCCTGGGCAGCCCGCGCGCCACTCTGGCCGTCCTCATCGCCGTGCCGCTCTCCATGCTGGTGTGCCTCATGATCACCAACTCCATGGGCGGCTCCATCAACACCATGCTCCTCGGCGGCCTCGCGCTGGTCTTCTCCCGCCTCATTGACAACGGCGTCATTGTGCTTGAAAACATCTTCCGCCACATGGAAGAGGGCGCCTCGCCCTTCGAAGCATCGGAGAAAGGCGGCGAAGAAGTCTCCATGGCTGTGCTCGCCGCAACCTTCACCACCGCCATCGTCTTTTTCCCCGTCACCTTCTTCACCGGTGTCAGCAAGTACATCTTCACCCCGCTTGCCCTGGGTGTGGCTCTCTCCATCTTTGCTTCTTACTTCTTCGCCATGACGGTGGTCCCGCTCTTCTGCGCCAAATTCGTCCGCCTGGATCCGCATGGCATAGAGGAGGAAGACAACCCCGATGCAGTCCTGGGTGTGAAGCCGGGTATCTTCCGCCGTTTCATGGTGGGGTTCAACCGGGGATTCCAGCGCTTTCTGGATTGGTACGAGAAGCTCGCCATGCGCGTCATGCAGCGGCCCGGATTCGCCACCGGTGCGATCCTCGCCGGCATCGCGCTGCTCCTGGTGGTGATGTTTCCCTTCCTCGGCCGCGCTTACTTCCCCCGCACCGATCCCGGCCAGTTCGTCATCAACGTCCACATGCCCGCGGGTTCGCGGCTCTCGGTCAGCAATAACTACATTGCCAAAGTTGAGGACATCATTCGCAGCGAGGTAAAGCCAAAGGACCTCGACATGATCGTCTCCAACATCGGCGCCTATCCTGACCTATCCGCCATCTACACGCCCAATGCCTCCATGGATACGGCCTTTGTCCAGACCAGCCTGAAGCAGGATCACAGCGTGGGCAGTTACGCATACATGCGCCGCGTGCAGGCTAAGTTATCGCAGCAGATGCCCGAGTTATCCACTTACTTCCAGGCCGGCGGCCTGATCGACGGAGTTATCAACCAGGGCCTGCCGGCTCCCATCGATATCCAGGTCAAGGCTCAGGACATTCATAAGTCCTTCGCCCTCGCCCAGAGCCTGGCCACGGAGATCCAGGCCATACCCGGCGTCTCCAGCACTTACATCCCGCAGCATCTTGACTATCCCGGTCTTCGTCTCGACATCGATCGCGAACGCGCCAGCCAGGCCGGCCTCACCGCCAGGGAGGTGGTGGATAACGTGGTCACCGCGCTGACCTCCAGCGGTATGGTCGCGCCGTCTTACTGGATCGATCCCGCCACCGGAAACAACTACATGGTGACCGTCCAGTACTCCAATCGCTGGATCAACAACATGTCCATGCAGGACCTGGAAAACATTCCCCTCCACGCGAAAGCCACCCCGGGATTTCCGCCCGGGAACGAATCGCGCCAGGCCGGCCTGGTTCCCGCCGCGCTTCCCGTCGGCGACAACAACGCCGGCGTGCTCACCCTCGGCTCCGTAGCTTCCATCACGCAGATCAACACGCCCACTGAGGTTGACCACTACCAGATCAGGCCCGTAATCGACATCTACGTGGCCACAAAGTCTGAGGCCTTGCAGGGAGTGGGCAAGCGCATTGACGCTCTGCTGGCGCGCACCCGGCAAAACCTGGCGTCGTCAGGCGAACACAACACCGTCGTCGACGTTCGCGGCGCCGTCGTGATGATGCAGCAGGCCTTCCACGATTTCGGCATCGGCCTCGTCATCGCCGTGCTCCTGGTTTACCTCATCCTCATGGCCCAGTTCACATCCTTCATTGACCCCTTCATCATCCTCATGGCCATTCCGCCCGGTCTGCTGGGCGTGGTCATCATCCTGCTGATGACCGGCAGCACGCTCAACATCATGTCGCTCATGGGAGTCATCATGATGACCGGCCTCGTGGTCTCCAACTCGATCCTGATTGTGGAGTTTTCCAACGTGCTTCACCGCCGCGGCATGCCGCTTCTTCAAGCCACGGTGCAGTCCTGCAAAATCCGCCTGCGGCCCATCCTCATGACTTCTCTGGCCACGGTCCTCGGCATGATCCCCATGGCGATGGGGCTGGAGGCGGGCAGCGAGCAGTACGCACCGCTGGCCCGCGCCGTCATCGGCGGCCTGGTCCTCTCCGTAATCGTCACCGTCTTTCTGGTCCCCGCGGTTTACCTCATCATCCACGGCCGCCGCTCCAAGACGCCGGTCCACACGGAGGCAAGCGCATGAAGCAATCCTCGAAGCCGCTCCACAACCGTCTAAAAACTCGATCTGCAAGTCAGAAACGCGAAGGGGCAGGACTTCAGTCCTGCCATATGCCGCCAAAACAATGGATTTGGGCTTTAGCCCCTACGCTCTTTCGCTGCGAAATGACCAACCCCTGCGAGTATTTCCGCAGCCTCTCCCGACCCGCGCTCCGGTCGGCCCTCTGCGCAATCCTCGCCCTGCTCGTCCCTTCGCTCAGCCCCGCCCAGCAGCTCCCCAACGCTCCCGCGGCCAACCTTATCGCCCAGGCCGCGCAGCCACAGCAACCCATCTCCAACCAGGTTCCGCCGCCGCTGCCCACGCCGCCCAAGGCCGCCTTGCCTTCCGGCCCCGAGCTCACCCTGGCCGATGCCGAAAAACTGGCCCTGGCCCACAATCCAGACATCAGCATTGCGCGCCTCCTCCAGCTCGCTTCAGCGCAGGTGGTGCGGGAAGCGCGTTCCTCTGAGCTGCCTACCTCCTCGGCCGATCTCACCGCCGTGGGCGCGCATGACAACAGCCGCCTCACCGGCCTCGGCTCCCTCAACAGCCCCCGCGCGCTTGATAAAGCCGCCGGCGGCATCACCGTCGATCAGCTCATCACCGACTTCGGCCGCACCCGCAATCTTATCCGCAACGCAAAATCGAACCAGCAGGCGCAACTCGACAGCACCCGCGCCTCCGTTGAAGACATTACCCTCGCCGTCGACCAGGCCTTCTTCAACGCGCTCACCGCGCAGAAAGTCCTGCTCGTCGCCGAACAGACCGTCAGGACGCGTCAGGCTACCGGCGACCAGATCGGCGCTCTCACCAACCAGAAGCTCCGCTCCACGCTCGACCTCAGCCTGGCCGACGTGCAGGTTTCGCAGGCGCAGTTGCTGGTTCTGGACGCGCAGAATGCCATGCACACAGCCATGGCCAACCTGAACGCCATCCTCGGCTCTGAGGACAATACCCAGTACGACCTGGTTGACGACATCCCTCAGAACCCCGCGCCGGCGCCGGCAAACGCCGAGGACCTGGTTCAGCTTGCCTTCCGCTCTCGCCCTGACCTGGCCGCGCTCAACGACCGGTACATGGCGGCGAAGCAGTTTGCCTCCGCCGAGCACGATTTGCCGCGACCCACCGTCTCCGCGCTGGCTGCTGCCGGCGGTACGCCCGTCCGGGACAACCTCATCCAGTCCTCCTGGTATGGCGCCGCGGGAGCCAACGTCTCCATCCCGGTCTTCAATGGGTTTGAATACTCGGCCCGCGCCCACGAGGCCGATTATCGCGCCAAGGCCGCGGCCGAGCAGGTCCGCAACCTGCGCGACAACATCGCCCGCGACGTGCGTACCTCGGTCCTCGACGCGCAAATCGCTTTCCAGAAGATCGCCGTCACCAGGCAGCTCATTGACGAGGCCAACACTTCGCTTGAACTGGCGCAGGCGCGCTACAAGGTCGGCCTCAGCGGCATCGTCGACCTGACCCAGTCCCAGTTAGCCCAGACCCAGGCGGAGATCGACTACACCGACGCCCGTTACGCCTACCAGGCCGCCCTCGCCATGGTTCGCTACCAGACGGGGCAGTAGATTCAGTTGTCAGTTGTCAGGGGTCAGACCAGAAAGCTGACAGCTAACAGCCAACGGCTAAAAGCTAAAAGCTGATAGCTGATAGCTGATAGCTGAAGGCTAAAAGCCCCCGTTGCATTACTGCGTCCGCATGTTGTACATGAAGACGGCGCGGAGCTCGATGTACTTCCCGTGGAAGTCGCGGGGCAGGGGCGGGTAGCTTGACCCGGTGAGAGCACCCCAGGCGGCGCGATCGAGCGCGGTATCGCCGGAGCGGCCTTCCAGCTGCATGCTCCCGTCAATCACACGGCCATTGGGAGCCACTTTGAAACGGATCTGGACCTGGCCCTGCTTGTAGATGGGCGGGTTGACTTCGTCGGGGATCAAGGGGTCCCAGGTGCGTTCGGTTTCGTAGTACCAGCGCTGCAGCCAGGAATTGAAGTCCACGCCCTGGGTATCAGACAGGACTTGCACGCCGCCGCCCGCGCCGGGGTGCTGGGCCAGACCGCCCTGGGGCGCCTGGGGGACGCCATCTCCGGGATTGCGGGAGGCGCCGCGCATGGCGTCACGGAGCTGGTCCGCGGGGTTCTGCGAGCCCATGGCGAAGTTGGGCCGGGCGGGAACGGCCTTGGGCTGGGGAGCTTCAATTGGGGACTGCGACTGGGGGCTGGGCGGAAGGACCGGCGAAGGGGCGGGCTTGGGCTCCTCCACCTTGGGCTCAGCCACCGGCGGGGGCGGCGTGTTCAGCGCGTCCAGCGTCTTTCTGTCGATCTGAGGCATTTTCTTTGGGACTGGTTTGGCCTCAGCCTTGGGCTGGTATTTCGAGATGAGGTCAGGCGGAAGATCGAGGTATTTCAGGTCTTTGCGCTGCTGGATGGCATCGAACGGGTCAATAACCGGCGGAACCTTGAAGACGTAGCGCGGAATCCAGGTGATGCACGAGAGCACCAGGATGTGAATGAGAACGGCCCAGAGGATGCCTTCGCGCAGACGGGCCCAGCGGCGCTCGTCCTCGAGCTCGCTGATCATCTGCAGGAGTTCGTGGCTGTCGTAGTCGACCCAGCGAGAACTGCCGATAGAGGGGCGAGGCTTGGGATCGGCGGGCCGTGAGGGCGGTTCCTGGTCAGGAGCGCTGGACGGGGGGACGCCGGGTGGTTCGCTGGTTGGCACTACGCTGAGGGGCATTCATCCACGGGAACCGGGCTCGCTGGCTCCATTCAAGTCCTTTCGTCTATTCTCTCATCCATTTGGATTCCGGCAAAACCGCCCGCCCGGGACTGAACGGCGCGGCATGGGGACGGTCAGCCTTTGCCGTGTTCGGTGGGCGCGGCACGTACAATGGTCTTTCTGAATGGACGTTTGGGGACCGATTTCAGCCCCCTGGGGGATGAAATTGAGGCTGAATAATGGGGTTTGCGCCTGCAACGGCGGGCATTCGGCCTCATAGAGGCATAAACGGCGGCAGCCGGCGGAAGGGGAAGTGGATTGAAGCAAATCCTGGCCGGTTGGATGACGAAGTGGAAGCTGCTGATTCTGCCGGCGATCATCAAGCTGGGTTTTCTGGGAGCGGGGACGGCGGCGCTGCTCGATTCCTCCAGCATCCCGGTGCCGATGGACCTGTTCATCGCCGGGTGGGTGTGGGCAGACCGCGGGCACTTCTGGGTCTATGTCCTTCTGGCCGCGGTGGGCTCCAGCATTGGCGGGCTGGTGCCCTATTTCATCGGGCGCGCCGGCGGAGAGCTGTTTCTGCTGAAGCGGATCAACCGGCAGCGCTTTGACACCCTGCGCTACCGATTCGAGCGGCAGGAGTTTCTTGCTGTAATGATCCCCTCCTGCCTGCCGCCGCCGACGCCGTGGAAACTGTTTGTGTTTGCCGCCGGAGTGTTTGAGATGCCGGTGGGGGCGTTCATGCTGTCGGTATTCTGCGGCCGGATGATTCGCTGGATGACGCTGAGCCTGCTGGTGCTGAACCTGGGGCCGGGCGTGGTGAACGTGGTGGCGCATCATGCGCTGACGGCGTTCCTGGTGGTGTGCGGGCTGGGGCTGATCGGATTCGGATGGTGGTGGAGGCGCAGAAAGAGGCGCGGCGCCGGCCCTTTGTGAGGGACGGTCCTAGTCGAGGAGCTTCTCGATCTCGGCCAAGTCGAACCGGCAGGCGCTTCCGGGCAGGTTGAAGGAGGTTTCGGTGAGGGGCTCGAGCCGGCCTTCGTGGAAGCGATAATTTCTCACCCTGGGGTCAATTACCAGAATGTTGCGCACACCCATGCGGTCGTAGTCGGCAAGCTTGGACATCATGCGGGAGAGCGTGTCTTCGGGCGAGAGGATTTCAAAGACCGCGATGGGCGGATGCGTAATGATCTGCTCCACCTCCCGATTGCGATCCAGAATCGCAATGTCTGGGACCCGGAACCGATGCGGCGCGACCTGAATGCGAAGTTCAGGGCGAACGCGGATTCCCCACTCGGCGGCGTGACTGCCAAACCACAACTCAAGCGCATGTTGCCAGGACGAGTGGTCGTACTCTCCCATGGGTCGCTCCTCGATGACGCCGTCGACAAAATCGGCGTCGGGCTCGAAGGAGCTGTTGAGATAGACATCAAGCGGCGTTGGTTGTGGGGCGGCAGCCAAGGCGTGCTCCTCCTCAGCAGGATTGTACGCCGGTTTTAGGCGCTTGCGCAGGGCGCTAATCGTTGGCTAGGGGGCTCCAAATCGTACCGCGGAGTGGGATTTCTCATGATGTAGTACGATTTTGAAGACTGTTTTTGGAGTAACTTGCTGATTTTATTCAGTCATACTGCTGAATCTCCCACATTATGAACCAGTGCCCAGGGGGGGAGGGGGGTACCCCTTTTTTCCCCCTTCGCAGGCGGGCCTGGCCACCGCCGCACCCCCCTCAGGAACCCTCGCACCGCGCACTGGTCAAACCAGAAGGCGAATGATATCAATGATGTCATTGATATCAAATCGGGGGGAGGGGGGTACTTCTTTTCCCCTTTGCACCCTGCCCGGCCAGCATCGCATCCCCTCCTCTTGAACCACGCCCCGGTCAAACCCAAAAAGACAACTGATATCAATGATGTCATTGATATCAAATCGGGGGGAGGGGGTACTACTTTCTCCCAGAAGCCGAAGGGCCGGAATCGCGATATGCGAATCCAGCCCTGAGGAGAAGTTAGCGCGGTTGGGGACTGCTGGATGTGACGATGATCACGGGAGGGGCGATGCGGATTTGCCCGGTTCGCCGGTCTCGGAAGCTTGCATCCCGACATTGGAGGGTTAGTGTGCAGCGCCAGCGGGGACCGCCTCCCTTTCCGCACGCTTGCGGCGAAGCAGCACGGGAACGCCGAAGGCGAGGCCGGCGACGATGGCGGTGGATGCGAGGTCATTCTCAAAGCCGTGGAACGGCAGCGCTGCGGTGTAGCAGGCGAGGAGGCCGGCACCGGTGCGCGGGTACATGGTGCCGGTGAGCCACACGCTGAAGTTCGACAACAGGAAGAACGATGTGGGGCCGGCGATGACGGCGGTGAGGAAGCGCGGCAGGGTGACGCGGCCGGAGAGCAGGACGCGGCCCAGCAGGATGGCGGCGGCGTACCAGGCCCAGGTGAGGACGTAGAACTGCCATTGAAACGCGTAATGGTAGATGAAGAGCGTGAGGAAGACGTCCGTAGCCATGAGCGCGGCCAGTGGAGCGAGCAGCTCGCGCAGCGGGCGGCGGGCGCCGAAGTAGAGTAATGCTCCGCCGACGGCAGTGAAGTTGAACCAGGGGGCGTGGGGCAGCACACGGCTCAACACGGCGGCGAGTAGCAGGAGATATGCGGGCATCGGGACCTCTTGACTTTCGAGTTCCAGGGCGGCCGAACTGCCGCTGGCAGGATTCAAGCGCCTGGTACTCTTCATTTTGCGGGCGGGAAGCCGGTCGGTCAACCACTCAGGCGGCGGGAAGCATCGCGGGTTTTACCGCACCAACATTTTTTTCGAGGTGGCTTCGTTTTGGCTCGTGAATCTGAAGCGCGGCTTCATTTCTGTTCGCGGCCGGCCATGGATTCGCCCGCATCGTCGCGATTGTCGACGATGTAGACCCAGCCGCTGAGGCTGGTGGGAGGGCTGGTTGGCGCGCCTCCCCGCATGGAATAGGCAAAGCGAAGGTCAGTGAATTCCACGGTGGTCCAGGTGCGCTGGGTCAGCAGGTTGGGCGGCGACACGCCGGGAGCGGGATCGCGGCCCACATCGCGCACCACGGCCCATTGGCCCCAGTCCATGTACACCTGGCCCAGGAAGGTGCGTTTGGCGGCCTCGACTGCGGGGGTGTCCTGCGGCTTGTAAAGGATGTCGTCCTGGGGATCGGAGTCGATGGCGCCGGTGTGGGTGTTGATTTCGGCGGTCTGGTAGTAGCCGGGAGTCTCGATGATGGCGTGCCAGCGCCAGGGATCGATGGGATAGGGCTCGAAGGCCATGCGCAGGACCGGATCTTTGGTGATCTGAACGTTCTGGAACATGGCTTGGGCGTGGGCATGCTCCGCCCAACGCCAGCAGCCGAGGATGAGGGTGGCCGCAAGCGCGAAGATGGCCCAGTTGCGGCCGCGGAATAGGGTTCGCCGCGCGCCGATTTCGCGGTCAGTGAGCGAGAAGATCCAGGGCAGGACGAGGGCGACGAGGAAGACGAGCCACAGCACGGGCTCGGCGATGAACATGAAACTGCCCGCATACCAGCGGGGGTTGAAGGGAAAGAAGGGGCGCACGCCGTAGTTGTTGGTCCAGTCAAGCAGGATGTGGCTGAAGGCGGCGACCAGCGCGGTGAGGCAGAGCCATCCCCAGCGTAATGGCGGGGTGCGGCGGGAGGCGGGAATGTAGTCGTCCGGGCGCGGAGGCGGACGGCGGCGACGGCGCCAGACGTAGATTCCGCCGACGAGGGCGACCACTGCGAGGGCGACAAAGGGCGTGCCCAGAAATGTGTGGGTGATGCCGCGATGGTGCTTGAGCACGTCGACTGGGCCGCCGAATTCTGAGAACATGTCGAGATCGGCGGCCTCGGCGGCCAGCGTGGCGACCAGGGTGGCGCAGGCGGTCTTGCGATTGAAGCCGGCCCGGCCGATGCATGCGCCGGCCAGGAAGTGGGTGATGGGTTCCATTGCCTACTGCTCATGGTACGGCAGCAGGGCGGGGCAGCGGGTGAGCGGGCCTGTCGCCCTATAATCCTGCCCATGGACGAGAAAGGACATTCGCACAGGAACCCGGACGCGCGCGCCGAAGAATTGCGCGCGGAGATTCGCCGGCATGAGCACCTTTACTACGTGCTGGACAAGCCGGAGGTTTCCGATGCCGAGTATGACCGGCTGGTGAACGAGCTGAAGCGGATTGAGGCGGAGCATCCGGAGCTGGTGACGCCGGACTCGCCTACACAGCGGGTAGGCGGCAAGCCGGCGGAGGGGTTCCAGAAGGTGCGGCACTCGCGGGCGATGCTGAGCCTGGATAATGCGTACTCCGAAGAGGAACTGCGCGACTGGGACCGGCGCGTGCGCGAGCTGGCCGGCGAGCTGCCGGTGGAGTACACCACGGAGCTGAAGCTGGATGGGCTGAGCCTGGCGCTGCATTATGAAGCCGCGCCGGACGGCGGCGCGCGGCTGGCGCGAGGGCTGACGCGCGGCGACGGGCAGACGGGCGAGGACGTGACCACCAACGTGCGCACCATTCGCAGTGTGCCACTGCTGATTACGGCAGCGCAGTTGAAGAAGGCCGGCGCGCCCGCGGAATTTGAAGTGCGCGGCGAAGTGGTGATGCCGGAGAAGGGCTTTGAGGCGCTGAACAAGGAACGCGAGGCGCAGGGGCTGCCGCCGGCGGTGAATCCGCGCAACGCCGCCGCAGGAACCATTCGCACACTGGAGCCCTCGATTGTGGCCAATCGCAAGCTGGTGTTCTTCGCGTATTTCCTGCTCACCGGCGGCGAGTATTTTAGGGCGGGCCAGGAGGCCACGCTGGATGCGCTGACGGAGCTGGGGTTTCGCGTGAACCCGCATCGCGGCAAGGTGCACACGGTGGAGGAGATGATGAAGTTCATCCACTCCGCGGGCGAGCGGAGGACGACGCTGGGCTACGACATCGATGGCGTGGTGATTAAAGTGGATGCGCAGGCCACGCAGCAGCGGCTGGGCTATACCGGCCGCGCGCCGCGCTGGGCCATCGCATACAAGTTTTCTGCCGAGCAGGCGGTCACGAAGCTGGAAGACATCCTGATTACGACAGGCCGCACCGGCAAGCTGACGCCGACGGCGATGCTGAAGCCTGTCTTTGTGGGGGGCGTGACCATAAGCCGCGCCACGCTGCACAACGCCGACTGGATTGAGCGCATGGGGCTCAAGATCGGCGACTGGGTGAAGGTGGAACGCGGCGGCGACGTAATTCCCAAGGTGGCGGAGATTGTGGAGGACGCGGAGCATCCGCGGGGAACGCACAAGTTTGCGTTTCCCACGAATTGCCCGGAGTGCGGGCAACCGGTGGTGCGCGAGGAGGGCGAGGCGGACTACCGCTGCGTGAACGCCGACTGCCCCGCCCTGCTGCGCGAGACGCTGCTGCACTGGGGCGCGCGCGGCGTGATGAACATTGAAGGGTTGGGCGATGCGGCGGTGGAGCAACTGTTCGAGCGTGGGCTGGTGCGCAGCGTAGCCGACCTCTACAAGCTGACCGAGGAGCAGCTTGTGGGGCTGGAGCGGTTTGCGGAGAAGTCCGCGCGCGCGCTACTCAAGGAGATTGAGCAATCGAAGAGCGCGGGGCTGGCGCGTGTATTGATGGGGCTGGGCATCCGCTTTGTGGGTGAGCGCACCGCGGAACTGCTGGCCGAGGAGTTCGGCTCAATGGACGCGATCATGCAGGCAAGCGCGGAGGAGCTGGAGCGCGTGGAGGAAGTGGGGCCGCGGATTTCGGGAGCGATACTGGAGTTCTTCTCGCGGCCGGCGAACCGTGACCTGGTGGAGCATCTGAAGCAGGCCGGGGTGAACATGACTGCGGAGAAGAAGCAGCGCTCATCGCAGCTTGCAGGGTTCACGCTGGTGCTTACGGGGACGCTGCCCAACCTGGCGCGCGACGATGCCAAAGCAAAGATTGAGGCGGCAGGCGGCAAGGTGGCCGGATCGGTGAGCAAGAAGACGAGTTATGTGATCGCCGGCGAAGAGGCTGGAGGGAAGCTGGACAAGGCACGCGAGCTGGGCGTGCCGGTGCTGGACGAAGCGGGGCTGCTGGATCTGCTGGAGCGGGGGCCGCAAAAGGAAGTCTAGCCTTTGCGGCGGCGAAGGATATCGGGGTGGCGATCGACGGCGCGCAGTTCGCGGTTGCGCTCGCGTTCCCAGGCTTCAGCCCGCCAGCGGCGCGAGGCGTAGGTGGGAGGCTCTTCTGGCGGCAGGGGTGCGGCAATTGGGATAAGCGGGGCGGCAAGCGGCCGCTCAGGCATGGAGACGATAGCAGCGGTCCGCGCGGTGGCGAGCGCGGGCGCGGGAGCTTCAGACGCGGGAAGCCGTGCGGGAGGATTGGACGCGGCGAAGGCGACAGGCGAGGTCAGGCTGGCGTCGATTTCCGAGCGTGCAGAATTAGCATCCGAATGCTCCGCTACGGCTTGAGCGAGGGATCGTTCAGGGATATTCCGGGCGATGGTCCGGGCCATGAATTCGTCCACCAGCTTGTGGAGGCAGGTTTGCCCGCAAAGGTGCTTGGTGCCGGAGCGCAGACGGTTGCGTGAGCTCCATCCGGCAATGCGCAGCTCGCCCGCCTGCTCGCAGGCGACGAACCAGTGGTTAGTTTGTCTCTTTTCGGCCCCGCAGATGTCGCACGATATGGCCTGGCGGATCACACCGCGCCTCCGATTCCGTTTCCTGGTCCTGTGGTGGCATTTGGCGGGTCGTGGCCCGGCGCCGCGCCCGATGCGCAGCGGAGGGCCACGACCCTTCAGCTACAACGTTACCTGTTTCATCGCTGGGACAGGTCAGGACGATCAGTGTTCAGAAAGAAGAATCGGCGCAGTTTCCAAAGCGGAACGGACGGTGCGCAGCGTATTCCAAGTTGGGAATGGACTAAAAACGATCAAGGCTTGGGCGCGAAGTAACCCTTCCTGGCCAGCACCTGGTATTTGCGGTCGTTGCAGTAGAGATAGATGGGCCGGAAGAGCCCATTGGCCTTGAAGTCCGCCGGTACGTAGGCGAGCGCATACTGGCTGCGCAGCGCTTCCTGGATGCTGTGGAAGCTGTTCGACATCTCTTCAACGGAAGGCGGGAAGAAGACCTGGCCGCCGGTCTCCGTCGACATTTTGGTCAACACGTCGTCGCCTTTGCCGCGGCTGGGCGTCCAGTTGGTGCTGATGGCGTAAATGACGGTTTCGGCCCGTTCGCATTCCTTGACGGCTTCGTCGATGCGCACGCGGCTCTGGTTGTCGTCGCCGTCGGAGATGAGGACCATGGCCTTGCGCACCGGCTCCTGGCCGCGCGCCACATCCAGCAGCTTGTCCTTGCAGGCGGTGTAGACGGCGTCAAAGAGGGCGGTGCCGCCGCCGGGGCGTATCCGGTTGACTCCGGTCTCCAGCTTGTCCAGGTCATTGGTCCAGTCGGCATCCACGGTCGGCGTCTGATCGAAGTCCATGACGAAGGCGCGGTCGGTCTTCGGCTTCAGCGTCTGCATCAGGAACTCGGAGGCCGACTGCTGCTCGAATTGGAACCGTGAACGGATGGAGGTACTGGAGTCAATGACGACGCCGACGCGGAGGGGAAGATTGATCTGCTGGTGGAAGGAGGTGACTCTTTCCGGGGCGCGGCCGTCGTCAAGCAGGGCAAAGTCGCTCAGCTTGAGGTCCGGAATGTAGCGGCCGTGCTTATCGGTCACCGTGAAGATGAGGTTGACCTCGTTGGCGATGATCTTGATGGTCGGCTCGGTTTGATCAGCAGGAGTTTGAGCCGCGGACGGGCTTGGAGACGCGGATTGCTGAGGCTGCGCAGGCGGGTTCGCGGGGGGGCTGGCGGGCTGCTGGGCGGCGAGCACCGCGGGAAGCCCAATCGCCAAGGGCAGGGCCAGAAATCCATGCAGCCGGCGGCGGACGGCCGCCGGAAGTAGAAATGCTTTGTTCATGTCGTCTTTATTTTACCAATGGCGCGACTGCCGCCAGAGTTGGACGCGGACCCGGGGGATTCGTCACCCTCAAGCGCGTGGAGGAATGCCTCCAACTCGGGGGGAAGCGGCGAGGTGAGATGCAGGGGTTTGGAGGTGAGTGGATGGGTGAATTCGAGCTCGGCAGCATGGAGGAAATTACGGCCCGGGGTGAGGGATTCAAGCTCTGAGCCGCGCCGCGAAGAGCGCGCGGGGCCAGACCCTGGCGGCGTCTGCTCAGTCAGCCGGCCGGCTCCGCCATAGAGTGTGTCGCCGACGACGGGATGGCCGATGGACGTCATGTGCACGCGGATCTGGTGGGTGCGGCCAGTCTCGATTCGCACTTGCACCAGCGTGAATTTGCCAAAGCGCGTATCGAGGCGGCGCAGGACGGTATAGTGCGAGACGGCCGAGCGCGTATTGTCGCGCACTTTTGTACTCATGCGCGTGCGGCGCACAGGGTCGCGGCCAATGGCGGCGGCGATGGTGCCCTTGGCCTGCTCGAGCGATCCCTGGACCATGGCGATGTAAGTCTTCTGAATCTGGCGGCCGGCGAACATGCGCCCCAACGCGGCGTGGGCGCGGTCGTTCTTGGCCACGATGATGAGTCCGCTGGTTCCCTTGTCCAGGCGGTGCACAATGCCGGGCCGCAGTTCGCCACCGGTGGAGGATAGCGATTGAAACCGGTGCAGCAGCGCATTGACCAGAGTGCCGCGGTTGCGGGCGTCGTCGGTTGCACCGGAGCCGGCGTGAACCATCATGCCGGAGGGTTTGTCGATCACGGCAAGATCGGCGTCTTCAAAAACAACGCTCAGGGGAATGCTCTCCGGCGTGGCCTTCAGCGGCGCGGGGCGAGGATCGCCGGTGACGACGATGTGCTCGCCTCCGCGCAGTTTGAGCGATGCTTTGGGCTGCGCGCCGTCCACCAGCACGCCGCCCTGCTCAAGAAGCAGTTGCACGCGCGCGCGGCTTACGCCGTCGAGCTGCGAGACGAGGAACTGATCGAGTCGCCGGCCGGCAGCGTCAGAGGGCACCGTAATGGAGCGCGGCTCAACCATGCGCTGCCTCGGCCGGCGCGGAGATGGCGCCGCCGCGCCGTTCGCGCAGAACCAGCGCACCGGCAATCACCATGACGATGGCGGCCAGCTGCGGCCCGTCCAACGCGCCGTGGAGCATAGCGCCGCGCCCCTCCCAATCGCGCCACATTTCGGTGAGGAAGATGATTGCGCCGATTCCGATCAACGCCATCCCGGCGTCATCGCCGTGCTGCCGGCGCACGGGCAGCAGCACGAGCAGAAGAACGGCGAGCGTGAGATAGCCGATGGCGGCGTAAGCCTGCACTGGGTGCAGGGGAACGCCGATGGGAGCGCCGCTCCAGCGGACCGCAAGCGGATGGGTATAGGTCACGGCCCAGCGCACGGCCGTTTGCGTGCCGTAGCCCGATCCGGCCATCAATGCGCCGATCTGTTCTGCGGCAAGCCCCAGCGCCACCGGGGCGGCAAGCGCGTCGGCTGCGTCGGCGACGGGCATGTGCTGCCAAAGCGCGTTGGCGAAGCCTCCGGCAAGTCCAACAGCGACCGCAGCGACGGCCACCAGCGGATGATGGATCATGGCGAGCGAAAGCAGCCACAGCGGATGATGCAGGATGTCGCGCCAGTTCAGCGCGACCAGCAGGAGGCGCGAACCCACCAGCGCGACAAAGAGCGAGAAGACGCAGAGGTTCCACAGATGATTTGGGGAAACGCGCGTGACGCGCGCGGTGTGCAGCACGAGAAGGAGGCCGGCGAGCACGCCAATGGCCGCGATGGCCCCATAGCTGGGAATGACGACTGAGCCGATGTGGAAGAGGACAGGGTGCACTAAGGAGAAGGATACGGCATGGAAAGCGGAGTTAGCGGAGTTAGCGAAGCTGCCTGTCTAAATAGAGAAGCCGACCCGCGGGGCCGTGAGTGATGCGCTGGTGAACCCGTCCTAAGACGGTGGAGCTCTCCGCGGTTCATTAGGCATTCCGGACTGGCGGACACTGCACACAAAACCGATTGTCGAGTCGAGCCCCTGTTCATTGAATGTTGGTTCAACCAGCGTTGACCACCCACCTGCTTTGCAGGCCGGTTTCTATTGCGGAGTGTATGGAGAAGCGCGAGGAATTACAAGTCTTGTGCGGAGTATGCGCGATGTGTTAGGAGTTTGCGCGGCCTTCCTTCTACAGCTCCGCGCTGATCGCGGCTCAACTTATGAGCCGGTTTTTCGTTCCTCTTCGAGAACCTCGTCCAGCAGGCTGCGCAGTGTGCTGGCGCGCGCATGACCCATTGCCGCGCCGCCCGACTTCTGATACTGCGAGAGCTCGTCGGCAAAATTCAGCGCGGCCAGCACGGCCACGCGGAGCGAATCTACGGTGCGCCCCTGCGCCGCTACCGCGCGCATCTTGGCATCCACGTGCTCTGCCAGGGCGCGGATGTGTCCGGCGTCCTGCCCGGAGAGGTGATAGGTCTGGTCGTAGATCTGGACGGTAACGTAATTGGCCGGATCGTCAGGCAGCGGCGGCATCAGGCCTCCAGGGCGTCAAGCTGCGCCAGGAGTTTTTCCACGCGCTGGCGCACGGACTCGCGTTCGGCGCGAAGGGAATCGACGTCGTGGCTGAGGTTCTTTGCCGCGTCCAGCTGTTCCGCGAGCCGTGATTCGGCCTGCGTGGCACGTTCTTCAGCGGCGGCGCGCGCCAGCCGTTCGCGCTTCACCAGGTTCACGGCGCGCAGCACGCGCTCCTCCAGCGCGGCGAACTCGTCGGCGCTCACCGTCACTGCTCCCGCTTCATCGGCGGGGCGCTGATCCCGAGGCGCCTCCGCCACTTCCTCTCCAAACAATTCCGGCATTTATATACCCTCCGCGCAGGACGCGCTTGAAAGGAGTATAGCGCCGGGCGACGTTGAGGAATTCCTCAAGCGCGCAGACGAGCACCCGCTTTGCCAACCGCCTCCACCACGCGCGCCTGGAAGTCCTTCAACTCCTCGTCGCGCAGGGTGCGATCCGCGGATTGGAACGTGACACCAAGCAGCAGCGAGTACTCCCGCGCACCCAGCCTGGGATCGCGAAACACCTCGCAGGCGCGCCAATCCACCAGCTCGGGCATTTCCAAAACGGCGAGGGCGTTGTCGATGTGTTCCCACGGAATGCTCTCATCCAGAACCAGCGAGAAGTCGCGCCGCACGGGCTGGAAGCGCGATATCTCCCGCGTTGCCGGTTTGCGCAGCGGCAACTTGTACAACCGGTCCAGGAAAATTTCGCCCACGTATACAATTTCCCGCAGCTTGCGGGCCGCGGCCTCACGCGGGTGCAACTGGCCGAACCAGCCCACGGTGAGGCCATCTGCGACGGCCCTCGCCGAGCGATACGGATGCAGCCATGCGGGCGTAAGCCCAGCCTCCGCGGGGAAGCGATCAAAATACAAATTGTCCGCCTGGAAGCGCGCCAGCAACTGCTCCACCACACCCTTGGTATCGTAAAAATCGATTGCGCGCGGCGGATGCAGGGCTCCCTGATCGGGCGCGGAGCCCGCCGCCGCGAACGCCAGGGCCGGGCGCTCGTCAACTTTTTCAGGCGAGCCGGAGAACACGGTTCCAAGCTCGAACAGGCGCACGTCGCTCACGTCACGATGCAGGTTTCCCGCAACCATGGTCAGCATGCCGGGAACGAGCGATGGCCGCATGACTCCGGCTTCCTCGCTGAGCGGATTACCCAGCGGCACCACCAGTGCCGGCTGCGGCGCGGTCAATGCCGCATCCGCCGCGGAGCAGAATGTGCTGCCGATGGCCTCATGGAATCCGGCGGCGATCATGGTGCGGCGCACCGCGGCTTCAGCCTGTTCCCACGGCAGCGACTGCACGCCTTCTCCGAAGGCCGGCAAGGTGTTGGCGAAGCGGTTGTAGCCGTAGATGCGGGCGATTTCTTCGATCAGGTCGATCTCGCGCTCGAGGTCGAGCCGCCAACTGGGCAACGACACCAACCATGCTTCCCCGCCGGATGGATCGCCCCCGCGCTCGGTGGTCAACTGGCATCCGAGCGCAGCCAGGACATTCTCCGCATTTGCAGCCGTGATGCCCTCCTGATCGATTGTCTTGCCGAGGATTCGCCGCACTTCAGAAAGCTCAAGATGGACAGCCTCGCGATGCGCGGTGTGCGCCTCAATGGCAGGCACGCGCACGTCCACCAGCTCACCTTCCGGCCAGCCGCCACTTGCCAGCAAAATGCTGCTGACAAGCGCCGACGCAACCGGCCCAGCGTTGATATCCGCGCCGCGCTCAAAGCGATGGCTCGCGTCTGTGTGCAAGCCGTGGCGCCGCGCGGTGCGGCGTACGGCCATGGGATCGAACCACGCCGCTTCGACGAGCACGTTCTTGGTCTCCGGCGTGATCATGGTGTCCCAGCCGCCCATCACGCCGGCCAGGCCCACCGGCTTGGCGTGATCGGCGACGACCAGATCGTCGGGGGCCAGCTCGCGCTCCACGCCGTCCAGCGTGCGCAGCTTCTCGCCCTTGCGCGCGCGGCGCACGATGATACCGCCGTCGAGCTTGTCCAGGTCGAATGCGTGCGTGGGCTGGCCCATCGCGAGCCAGGCAAAGTTGGTGGCGTCCACGGCGTTAAGGATCTTCTTCTGTTCCAGCAGTTTGAAATAGGCGACAATTTCGATGCCGGGCAGATCGCGCGACTCACCAATCGTGATGCCGCGCAGCACGCGCGCCGTGAAACGGCCGCAGACGTCGTCGGCTTCAATGGCGACGGAGAACGGATTTGCCGCCGGACGCGGTTTGAGAAGCGGAAACTCCAGCGGCTTGAGCGCAACTCCGTAAATCGCCGCAGCCTCACGCGCCACGCCGTAGTGGTTCATCGCGTCCACGCGATTGGTGGTGATGTCCATCTCGTAGAGCGAGCCGTTGCCGGCGCCGAGATCGTAGATGCCCTCGACGGCGATGCCGCGGAGGGTCAGGTCTTCGGCGAGGCGTAGGTCGTCGATGCTCAGCTCTGGCAGGTAGGATCGAAGCCATTTGGTAAGGACTTTCATCGCTGCTGTTTCTCTCTTCGCAAGTTGGCGCGCTACGCGCGTGGCAAGTTGGCAGGTTGGCTGGGTTCACTCGGAGTCTCATCCGCTTCCAACACACCAAGCAGGCCGTTGGTAAGTTTGGCCACTCTGGTTGCAAGATCGAGGATTTCTTCAGTGGACGCGACGTTTAGGAAGCCGAGGCTGCCCGCCAATTCTGCTTGAGTCTGGAGTTCGTTTATCGACGCCCTGGCTGCTCCGAGCCCTTTTCGCATTTCTGCATCGTTAAGACGGCCGTGGGCTTCCGCAATGTGGCTTGCTACATTGACCGCGGAGCGCCTTAGCTGCATCCTCAATCCGAAGGTCTCGGATTTTGGAAACTCTTCAGTGGCTCCATAAAGAAGGCGCGCCAATTCCATCGCCTTCTGCCATGCAACCAGATCGCGATAGTGCCGAGTTCTACCCATGTCGCCAACCTGCCAACCTGCCACGCGCGAAGCGCGCCAACCTGCTAAATGAATTGATTCAAAAACCGCATATCCCCTGCAAACAACGACCCGATCTCGCTGATCCCGTACTTCATCATCGCGATCCGCTCCACGCCCATGCCGAAGGCGAAGCCGGAGATCTTCTTCGGGTCATACGCCGGCTGCTTCTGCGCGGCAAAGGCAAACACCGCGGGGTCCACCATGCCGCAGCCCAGCAGCTCAATCCATCCCGACTGCTTGCACTTGCGGCAGCCCTTGCCGCCGCAGAAGATGCAACTGATCTGCACGTCGGCGCTCGGCTCAGTGAACGGAAAGAACGATGGAAAGAACCGCGTCTTGACCGACGACCCGAACAGCGCTTTCATGGCGTGGTCCAGCGTGCCCTTCAGATCGCTGAAGGTGATGTTGGTGTCAACGCACAGCCCCTCCACCTGGTGGAAGATGGGCGAGTGGGTGGCGTCCTGCGCGTCGTTGCGGTGCACCTTGCCGGGAATCACGATGCGCACCGGCGGCGGCTGCCGCTCCATGGTCCGCATCTGCACCGGCGACGTATGCGTGCGCAGCAAGAGCCGGTCGCGCAGGGGCTTGCGATCCTGATTCGCGATCACAAGTGTGTCCTGCGTGTCGCGCGCGGGATGCCCCGGCGGAAAGTTCATGCTCTCGAAGTTGTAGTAGTCCGTCTCGACCTCAGGCCCCACGCCAACCGAGTAGCCCAGTGCCGCAAACACGCTCACGATTTCGTTCATGGTGCGGGTGATTGGGTGCTCGGCGCCGATGAGCCGCTGCGTTCCCGGCAGCGTGATGTCGATGGCTTCGGCGGCCAGCGCTGCGTCACCCGATTCGAGCCGCCGCTGCTTTTCGAGAAGGAGCTCTGTCAGAAGAAATTCCTTGAACTCGTTGAACCTTTGTCCCAGCGCCCTCTTCGCCTCAGGCGGAGCCGCCTTGAGCCAGCGGCCGGAGACATCGTTCAGCAGGCCTTGCTTGCGCCCAAGCCAACTGAGACGGAATGCTTCGAGCGCCTCGGGGCCATCGATTGCGCCGGCATCCGCCTCCGCCCGTTTACGAAGCGCGGAGAATGCCAACTCCAGCGCGGAATCATCGTAGGATGACAGATCAGCAATGATTTCGTTTGTCATGAGATTGCGAGCGATGCCTTTCGTCGAAATCGATATCGATCACGCCGGAATGGCGATCTGCTTTACTTGCGTGGCAGGAATGGGGATTGGGAGTCCGTCTTCGCGTAGACCTTCGATGTGAAACTCCATCCCTTCTCGAATGAGCTGTTCCGCTTCCTCAACGGTCGAGGCGGCAACACCTAACCCTGGCAGATCAGGAGCGTACGCGCTCCAGCCTGTCGGCGTCTTTTCGAATACCACTGCATATTGCATCATTTCAATCCCGCCTGTTTGAAGATGTTGTGAAGCGTGCCCTTGGCCATCTCCTCGGAAGGATGGCCGGCTACCGTCACCCGCCCGGATTTGCTCGGATGCTTGTATTGCCGATGGCTTCCCTTTTGGGCCACCTGATACCAACCATACTGTTCAATCGTCTTGATCACGTCGCGGACTTTCATTCACTTAACCCGGCATTGCGCAGATTATAACGATGTTCCACCATCCGGCTCGCTTTGCCCCAAAAGAGCAACGGCCTGAAGCTGAGCTCCAGGCCGTCAAGAAAAGGGAATACTCAGCCTGGGCTTAAGCGGCTGCGCTGGCGAGAGCGGCTTTCGCCTGCTCCACCAGCCTGGTAAAGCCCGCGGCGTCCTTCACGGCAATGTCGGCCAGGATCTTGCGATCCAGCTCGATGCCGGCCTTCTTCAGTCCGTTGATGAATTGCGAGTAGCTGGTACCGTTGAGCTTGCATGCAGCCGAGATGCGCACGATCCACAGCGAGCGGAACTGGCGCTTCTTTTCGCGGCGGCCCTTGTAAGCGAACTTCAGGCCGCGTTCCACGGCCTCCTGGGCTGCCTGGTACAGCTTGGATTTTGTGAGGAAGTATCCGCTCGCCCTCTCGAGAATCTTCTTGCGGCGGTCTTTGCGCTTGGTACTGCGTTTTACGCGGGGCATCTCAAGTTCTCCGTTTTGGTTCACGTGGGTTACGCGGCTGGAGGCAGGAGGGCCATTTCTGGCCGGGCCTCTTCACTCGCTCGTTCAAGCCTCAATCTCTCGGCAGCCTAAAATCCGGCTCGCCGGGGGCTCCTCCACTGGAGCCCTGCTAAGTCCGCCGCAGCGGACTCGAACGATCAGGCGTAAGGAATCATGCGCGCTACCTTCTTGTAGTCGCCGTCAGAAACCAGGCCGCTCTTTCCGAGCTTCCGCTTGGTCTTCGGCGACTTCGACGAAAGGATATGCCGCGTCTTCGTGTGGCCCCGCTTGATCTTGCCGGTGCCGGTCTTGCTGAAGCGCTTGGCCGCGCCCGAATGTGTTTTCAACTTGGGCATTGTTTTCTCGTTTGGGGGCCGGGCGTCCTCGCCCGATCCGGAAAGCCTTGCTAAAACAGGAATTTCCCCGCTCATCGAAGGCTATCGAAATTATACCTTAGAAACGCCTCAACTGCACACGTCTCTAGGTTCTCCTCTCGTTGCCTTCCTTCGAGGAATGATGCTGGAGTGCGCACATGACGAATCCCCGAATCTGCTTCGGTTTGCAGTACAATTGTTGCTTCCCGATCAGGAATTCGGAACCAGAGGTGGGCGCTATGGGAATGGACCTGACAGGACTCAAGCCGACCGCTGAAATCGGAGTTTACTTCCGCAATCCAGACGTTTGTTGGTCGCCGCTCTGGGATTATGTCGCGTCTACTTGTTCCGATATCTTGACCCGAACGGATGTGAAGCTCGGATCGTTCAACATGGGGCATCGGATCAGCCGAGCCAAAGCGCTCCGGATCAGTGAACGGTTACAAACGGAACTCAAATCGGGCAGCACAGCAAAGTACTCTTCGAGGATTCGGAAGCGATTAAGTAAGCCACGCCCAAGGACGGCGGCACAGGTTGCTCTAATGGTCGCATCTGCTCTAAACGTGAACAGCAGAGTTCGCTTCAATGTGTCAAATGTTCGCAAGTTCGCAGAGTTTTGCGGCGCTTCCGGGGGATTCGTTATCGACTAGCTTGGAATCTGCTGCTGAATACCTGGATTTCTGGGACGGTTAGGGAATCGAAAGGAATGCGTTCATGAAACCCACGATGGAAGAATTGGAACACGAAGAGAAAGTGCTGATGGAATTAGTACCGATCAGAGCCGAGCGCATCTCCGGCGGATTACCAAAGCCCAAGCCCCCGAGCGCTTCGTCAAATCCTTCGGAAGATGTCCCTGTGGTTACGAAGGAAGCCATTGAAAAGGTGTTGGATGAAATTGACAAAGGAATTCAGCCGGTTCCTAAGAATCGGCGTTCCACAAACTGGTGCCTGTACGCCCGAGAACGACACTACCCGCCAAAGTATGTTTTTTGGAGGGCGCGCAAGATTCTAGGCCTTCGCGGTAGACATTTCCGCGGCGGCGAAGGCTTGAATACTCATTTGCGACGGCTAGGTTACGACGTCATGCCAGATAACTGCGGCGGCACGTGTAATTTTTCTGACTAAACGCGCCCGATGCCAGAGGTCTCCATTTTAGAAACCCCGGGTGTCAAGCTACCACGCCAGACTGGGGCGATTCAATTTCGCTTTTGACAGTTCTGACGCCGCGAATTTCGCTCGTCGTCTGGAAACAACGTTGGGTTGTCCGTTCGCATCAACCTCAACTCGAACCGCCCGTCCCCCCAGCCCATGTGTCATCATCAGAGCCCGGCAAACTGAGGACTATCGGCTGACCATTCGTAGCACCTGGCTACGGATTATCCGGCGCGATCCCCTGCGCCGCTTCCCCGAACGCCTTCTGAATGAACTGAATGATCCGCTGGCGCCCGTCGAAGCCGTGCCACGGTTCAGGCGACGGCCGCCCATAGATCCCGCCTGCCAGCGGTCCATGATTCTCCCGCGGATAAGTGACCAGCTCCACCGGCACGCCCTCCTGGCGCAGCGCCCGGTACATCTCCTCGGACTGGCCCAATGGGTCCGTCGAGTCGGCCTCACCCTGGATCAACAGGAACGGTGTCTTGGCGTGGGCCGCGCCGCTCAACGGGCTCTGCTTCCAGGCATCCTCCATGTGCTCCCACGGCTTGCCAAAGTACCACCGGTCGTACCACGATCCGCCCTCGGTCCCGTACTCGCTGAACTGGTCAATCACGGGCGCGCCGCTGATGATGGCCTTGAAGCGGTCCGTCTTGCCTTCCACGAAGCCCGCCATCTCGCCGCCATAGCTGTAGCCCATCAGCGCCATCTTGGCCCGGTCCAGCGGATAGTGCGCCAGCACGTAGTCCACGCCCGCCATCACGTCCTGGTAGTCGCCGCCGCCCAGGTCATTCTTGTTGGCCGCGGCAAACTTGACGCCGTAGTTCGAAGAGCCGCGCGGATTGGGGCGGAAGACAGCCCATCCATGTCCCAGCAGGAACGCCGCAAACGGATCGCAGCGGTCCTCGAACGCGCCGAACGGCCCGCCGTGCACATCCACAATCAGCGGGACTTTATTCGAATTGGGGCCGCTCTTCGCCTGCGGCGGCAGGTAGAGCAATCCTTCCACCGTGAACTCGCCGCTGGTCCACTTCACCAGTTCCGGCTCAACGGCCTCCAGCCCCTTCGGCGCCAGGTCAGGAATCGGCAGCGCCGTACAGGCGTCGCCCAGGTGTTCCGCGTAACACAGCTTCGCCGGCGCTCCGCCGTTCTCCGCCAGCCACACCCATCCCGTCTTCTTGCTATTGGTGTTCAGCCCGGTCACCACCGGCGCACCCAGGTCCACCGGCGCGGGCGGCTTGCTGCCGTCCAGCGTCAGCCGCACCGGCGTGGAATGCGTCCCGATCCCCGCCTGCGCAATCACCGTCCCGTCCGGCGGAAAATACAGTGGCCCGAATCCCAACTGGCCCACGAATCCTGACGACAGCGGAACGACCTTCTCGCCCGAGCTCTCCTTCGGCAGCGCATACAGCTCGTCGTACCCCGGCGGCGCATCTTCCTTCGTTGCCGCGGAGAACACGATCGCGCTCTCATCCGGCGCGAACGCGATGTTCCCCACGGTCGGCGGAATCTCACCCAGCTTCTGCGGCTGGTCGGCGTTCTCCGCGTCCACTAAAAACGCCTCCCCCGCCGGCCCCAGGTCGCTGAGGTCGTTCATTGGCTCGGTCACCACCAGCAGCTTGTCCGTGCTTTGCGACCAGACCGCGCTGCGCACATCAGGCGCCACGCCCGCAGCCTTCAGTTCGCCGTCCACCGTCCCGTCCGCTTTCAGCCGTGCCAGATAGAGCCGCGTCCCGTGAACGTCATGATTCACCCACTCCGCGTCCGCCTTGGCGTCCTTCTCTTTCTTCTCACCCGGAGTCTCCGGATCGTGCGCCCACACCGCCAGCCACTTGCTATCCGCGGAGATGACGTATCCGCCCACGTCAATCGGCAGCGGCTCCGGCTTCTTTTCCTTGTCGGTGTCGGTCTTCTTGTCTGCGTCCTTCTTGTCCGCGTCTTTCTTGTCCGCGTCTTTCTTGTCTGCGTCCTTCTTCTCCGCGCCCGGCGGCGGAATCGCATCCTTCTCCTTTGACTGATCCACCGCCGCCATCACTTTCAGGTCGTAGGGCATGGCTTCGCCGCCGCGCAAATCAAGTCGAAATAGCTGCGTGTGCTCGTCACGATGCGCCAGAAAGAAGATGGCGCTCCCGTCCGGAGCCCACTCGGGCACGCGCTCGCCGCGCTTGTCCGCCGGCGGAGAAAACGTCAACTGCCGCAGCGAGTCCTTATCGCCATTCGCTGCCACCACCCAGATGTGCGATTTGGCGCCATCGGCGGTCGCGTCCGTCACCACGAACAGCACCTGCTTGCCGTCGGGCGAGAGCACCGCCCCTCCCATGGCCTTCAGGTGACGCAGTTCTTCAGTGGTGGGAAAGTGCGGCTGGGCCGGCTTTGGCTCATCGGCCGCGCGTAGCACAGCGGAGGCGCTCAAAAGGGCACAAAGACTCAGGCAGGCGGGGAACATCCGGCTCAAAAGCATGGCAACAGCATACACGCGGCCACAGAAAGAGCGGCTATTCTCGATAGATTTCGCGCCGGTGGCCAACGGCCAAGATAAGAATCACCAACTCCGCGTCACGGATATCGCAGAGTATTCGACAATCCCCAACGTCCTTCCGCTCAGAGCATCTTCTCCATCAGAATTGCTCCGCCATATTCGGCGATGCCGGCGAACACGCGCTTGCCTTCGAATTCGTGATCCGCATAGGGGATCATGGCACGCTCGATGAATCCCAGCTTGTGAAAAACATGTTGTGACGTTTTGCCAGTACACTCGGCAACTGCGATGCGGTAGCCTTTCCGAATTGCGGCTTCCATGCACGCCCTGACAAGCCGCTCGCCGATTCCCATTCCGGCCGCTCGCTCTGAAACCGCGAGCATGAACATGTGGAGCACTCTGCCGCGGGCCGGCGCCTTTTCGGTGCAGCCCATCTGGTCCAGCCTTCCGAGAATCCTCCCCACAGCCGCAAACTTCTCCCCGGCCGCTTCCACTGTCTCGCCGGAATCCGATGCCCCATCTTCCGAAAGCAGCGCGCCCACCAGTTCGCCGGTATCAGCGCGTCGCGCAACCACCGTGAGTTCCTGAACATCGGACGACAGAAGAAAACTGTGGAGGAAGTTGGCGAACTCCGCGTGCGTGATCCCGAGGGCGATGCCGAGAGGCTCGCGGGTTGAGAAAGCATCGGCGACGAGGCCGGTCAGCTCATTCGCGTCCGGCGCTGCATACGGGCTGAGCTGAATGGACAACTCTGCAAGAGGATGGTTCATCGGGGAATTCTCCCTTTCGCCGATGCATTTTACTTCAGCAAGAGCGTGGGTCCAATGACAAAAGCCGCGCAGCGTGCGCACGTAATTCCGCCCAATTTACTTCGCGTCAGCCCACGTTCCCGAGCCCGCATCCAGCCGCCATCGATCATGCCATTCCAATGAAGCCGAGCCGCCTGACAAATTCAGCGGAAGCCAGATGTAGGTTGAACTGGCGAGATCTTTCGGCATCCAGCGATCACCCATGTAGATGTACGTTGTCCCCTTCTTCCCCGTCACCGGCAGCACAAACGTGGTCTGCGAGTTGAATGTGTGCGTTCCCGCGGGGGTGAAATCGGCCAGCGCAGACCATGGACCGGCCGGCGACGGCGCAGTCGCGTACTGATTGTCGTTGGTGTCCCAGCCGGTCAGGTGCGAGCAGAAAATGAAATAGCGGCCGTCTGCCTTGACCATGGCCGGCGCTTCCATGTCAGGCAGCACGGCCACTGTCCGGGTCACGGTCAGGTAATCGTCCGAGAGCGCGTCGATGCGCAGTCCGTTTTTGCGATCCTCGCTCAGCAGAAAAGCCGATCCGTCGGAATCCTGAAACAAGCCGAGGTCGCGGCTCTCAAATCCGAGCGGCCTGAAGCTCCCCCGATACGCGTAGTCCCCGCACACCGTCGCGCTGGTGGCCACGCCCACCCTGGCCTCCGCATACTTCGCGTCGTCAATGTGCATGTACATTACGTAGGTCCGCGTCCGCGCGTTATAGACGATCTTGGGGCGCTCAACCACGCGATTGGGACCAAGATCGCCGGAAGCCTGCAGCTTCAGCGTGTCGTTCACGAACTTCCAGTGCACCAGGTCGGCGGAGCTGTAACACGAATTGGCGTAGAACGAGCTGCCGCGCGTCTTGTTCTCGCCGATCCAGTACCACGTCCGGCCCACCCGCAGAAAGCCGCCGCTATGCGCCTGCAGACTTTTTGAGCCCGCCTGCCACGGCACTCCGGGTTGAATTACGCCTGGCGAGCCGGCATCGGCCGAATAAGCGAATGTGGTCAGAAGCAGGGCGGATATGAGCAGCCTACGGAAACCCATGAGCCTAAGGATAAGCGAGTGGGCGCAGAGGCCAGCAGAGACCACGGCTGGCGGGATGGAGTTCCGCTCACAAGCCTGTCGGCAGTTCTCCGCCGGGCAGTCTTCCGGACGTTATTCGCGGTAAATCTCCCGCCGATGCCCGACTATGAGGGCCAGAATTACAAGCTCTGCATCACGAATTTCGCAAAGGATTCGATAGTCGCCAACGCGGTACCGCCAATACTCGCCGAGCTCTTCGCCTTTGAGCGCATGGCCGAGCGATCGAGGATCGCCCGCCTTCGCCAGCCGGACGCGCAGAAACTTCAAAATCCTCCGCGCGATTTGCGGATCTAGTTTAGCCAACTGTTTGCGGGCAGTATCAGTCAGCCGAATCGTCCAGGCCAAGCACACGCTCCACTTCGTCAAGCGACCACGTCTTTTCCTTGCCGGCACGCACGCGTCGCGCGATCTCGTCGGCCAGATAGGCGTCCTCGAGATCTGCGATCTTCTCCGTAATTGCCTCGATCAAATAAAAGGTCTTGCTGCGCCCTGTACGCTTCGCCAAGCGCTCCAGGCGTACTTTCACGTCCTCCGGTAGTCGCAAAGAAACAGCCGAACCCATACACTCTCCTGCAATACAAGTATTGCATTTCCGGAGACCGAAGAAAAGCCGCCCCGAAAGGCGGCTCTCCCAATTGCAAGTAAACCGGCTCACTGCACCACTGGCGCACCCTGCTGCGGCTGCTGCGGCGGCGCCGCAGGCTTGGGCTTGGGCGCGCTTTCCTTCTTTGACGGCGCCAGAATCGCGTGCAGGATGGTTCCTTCCATGCGCGGCATGAACTCCACAATCCCGGCATCGCCAATGTCCTGGATCAGCCGGTTGATGATTTTGTAGCCCAGTTCGCGATGCGCCATCTGCCGACCGCGGAAGCGCAGGCTCGCCTTCACCTTGTCGCCCTCATGCAGAAAGCGGACGGCCTGGTTCTTCTTGGTCTGGTAGTCGTGCTCGTCCACCGTCACGGAGAACTTCACTTCCTTGATGGTGATGACTTTCTGCTTCTTGCGCGCCGCACGATCGCTCTTTTCCTTCTCGTAAAGGAAGCGGCCGTAGTCCTGGATACGGCATACCGGCGGCTGGGCGGTGGGCGACACTTCCACCAGGTCGAGCCCACGCTCGCGGGCGGTCCTCAGGGCCTCAAATGGGGCCATGATGCCAAGCTGTTCGCCGTTCTCGTCGATAACGCGGATTTCGCGCGCGCGGATGCGGTCGTTGATGCGGATAAAGGACTTGGCGGCTCGTTTATCGAATGCGATGGTTCTCCTCCAGTGGCTCGCTGCCGGTGACCCCGGCTAGCGGAACGCACCCCTGAGTATAACATTGCTCTGGTTGCGTTTGCGCGCCGGTCCACGCGCGGAAATGCCACCCGAATCGCCACCTCAAGCCTGGTACCGCACGGCATGGTCGTGCACCTTCACGCTGTGCACTGAGCGCTTGCCGATAAAAACCTCATCCACGGTAAGCCGCGCGTTCCCTTCCAGGTCAAGGCAGCCCACCCGCCGCTCCGCGCACAGCGCCCGCGTTTGCTCTGACAGCTTCGGAGTGATCAGCACAGGTGTTGCGCCCGTCTTCTTGCTCTCCGCGCAGTTCGTCAGCTTGTTCAGCGCCTCGCGCACGTGGTTCGGATCTCCGTCGGCCACGTTGCACACCAGCTTATGGTTCCGGCCCAGAACATCCACGCTGGCCACAAAATCGCTCCTGCGCCGCACTGGCTGGAACCGGATATCCCGCGTCTTGATGGATGAAACCTGGTGCAGAAGTGCGTCCAGGGCCTCAGCCGCCCGGGATTCCATTTCATTCGGAACTCGCATTGCCTTCATCTGGGAATCTCCTTCGTCTTTATCCCCGCCGGCAATCAGGCTGATGTTTGGGGGAGACTGCCGGCGGATCGTGTCCGTGTGCCGTCTTCTGTTTCTCGTTGTTCTCGGGTTCGGGCTGATTGCCGTTCAATCAATTCAGTTGCCGCCTCGTAACCGGATCGCCTCACCATTCGCCGCCTACGCCTGCCCCTCATGTTCCTCAAAAAGAAGGCGGCGCGATTGCCTGAAGCGTATAGGAGTCTCCCCCGGCGCTATCCATCGCCAGGGTGATTGGCCTGCGATCTGTTTGTTGGCGCGATCTTCTGAATTGCAACCATTCACAAAGCCGGGGATCCTCGATCTCCGGTTTGCCGTGCCAGAATTCGGGCGAGAGCTTGCAGTCTATTTCCAGATCTCCCAACCGCAGCATCACTCGGCTTACGGTCTTGGGAAAATAACGCCGTACATTGGCTGCGCCCACCCTCAACCCGGTCACTTCCTGTCCACTTTGACGGGTCCTTACAACCATGACGCACCCATTCCGTGCGGGCGGTCAGGTCAGGACTCGACGATATCGGAAAGAGCGCATGTCTGCGTATCTGTGTCGATCCTGACCTTGGAATGCGCCAGCCCGCACGCCAGATTTATCCTCATCGTGCACTTCTTGGCCCTCTATGTCAAGCAGGATCGAGTAACTCCATTTACTAAGAGACTTAGTAGCGGTAATTAGCGAAACCCGCTTCAGTTAAGGGTCTATGTAATCTGACTAAAACAATCGGCCGCTCCATCTCTCCTGTCTTTTGCATACCTGCGAACCAGGAGGGCCAGTATCAACACAGTTCCGGCAAAGCAGGATCCACCACCGCCCCAACCAGTTCCCCATCCGCCCTCAGCGCGGTTACCCGCACTCTCAGCATTCGGTTCGATTCCAGTTCGCCCGCAACCCGCACCGGCAGAAAATTCTCCGTCAGGGCGGCGCTGTGTTCCCCGTGCCGTTCCGGTTCAGGCGTGTGCAACGTAATGCAATCAACGTCCCTTCCAAGAAACGCGCTGCGGTGCGCCCGCATCTTCTCTTCGCGAATGCGGCGTAACTCCTTCATTCTCTCCGCCACCACCTCCGCGGGCACCGGCGCGGCTTGATGCAGCTGCCAGGCCGCGGTACCGGGCCGCGGCGAAAACGGGAATAAATGCAGGTAGCCGAACTTGAGCCGCGCAATCAAATCGCATGTCTCGGCGAACTCCTGCTCGCTCTCCCCCGGAAACCCCACCATCACATCCGCGCCCAGTGTCAGCGCCGGTCCCGCCGCGGCCTCCAGCGCCGCAACTTTTTCCGCGTAGTGCCACGGCCGATAGCGGCGATGCATCCGCCGCAGCACCGCGTCCGATCCCGATTGCAGCGGCAGATGCGCATGCCGCGCCAGCCGTCTTCCACCAAACTCCCGCATCAGCCCGATCAGCTCTTCGTTCCAGTCCATGGGCTCGATCGAGCTCAGCCGCAGCCGCGGCAAATCCGTCTGGGTGAAAATCCGCCGCACCAGCCCCGCCAGCGACGCTTGGGCCGGCCGGAGGTCCCTTCCCCACCTACCCAGATTGATCCCACTCAGCACCAGCTCATTTCCGCCTGCCGCCACAAACCCGCGCACCTGTTCCAGAATCTTCTCCGCTTCCAGGCTTCGCGACCCGCCCCGCGTCTGCGGAATCACGCAGAAGGTGCACCGGTTGCCGCATCCCTCCTGGATCTTGAGGTTCGGCCGCGTCTGCGCCCCGGGAACAACCTGCGCCTCCTCAAGAAACGAATGCGCAAAGCGATCATCGACCCACACCGGAACTCCTCCCGCTCGTCCCGGCGCGGCCAGCATTCCCACGTCAACAAATCCGCCGGCAACCGGGGCGCT
>Ga0265339_10000495_pt1 | contig 30668 bp, 21 predicted proteins | sample 4CB219metaG_FD_202085 | JGI IMG/M metagenome (GOLD analysis project Ga0265339, IMG submission 202085) | Rhizosphere microbial communities from Carex aquatilis grown in University of Washington, Seatle, WA, United States - 4-CB2-19 metaG | ecosystem: Host-associated > Plants > Roots >... | reverse complement strand
CTGCACCGCCGCAACGGCCACTGCCGCCGCGGCGGTGGTCGAGGTGCTCAGGCGCTCGACCAGACGGAACAGGATCCACAGCGCGAACACGCCGACCAGCAACGCGGCGCGCCGCATAGCGACGGGGTGGCCGTGGTGCAGCGGCCGCAGCAGTTGCAGCGGCCAGTACGGGATACCGCCGATGTAGGGCGTGACCATGATCGGCCAAGCCAGCCCGCCGACGCAGAGTACGAGTTGCGGGCGCGTCCCGGCAAAGGCGATCCATGCGTCGCCGGCGCACGCGTCGACGATTTGCGCCTTGCCATCGTTGAGCACGAGTTGCAGCGGCGGCGGCGCCGCGTGCGTGGCGATCTCCTCGTGCCACGACATCTGCGCGCCCGCGTACAGCCATCCCTGGACGACAAAGGCGGCCATGGCGACGAGCAGCACGATCCGTGCGGCACGCGCGTCGAGTAGGGTGTTGGCGCTGTCGTTTAACGGAGACACAGGTCGAGTGACGGGCAACGGGGCTGACCGTCGGCGTGCAGGGCGGCGCGCAGGGACACGACGGTGAGGACGCGCCGCATAGCGGCACACGTCCCGAACTGCAATGGCGGCGATGCGGCCTTACGGGGCGACAGGCAGCTCCATGCTCGAGGCCGCCCCGGCGGAGGCGCCAGCGCGTCGCGGAATGACGGCGACGCTCAACGGCATGGACTCCGTCTGCGCCGGCTTGGCGCGCAGCTGCCGCTGCGCCTGCTCGAACAGCGCGTCCCACGCCGCGTCATGCAGCGGCGAGAGGTCGCCCTGTGCAAAGCGCCGCCGCGGCGCCCATCCCATCCGCCAACGCAGGTGATTGATCAGTCCGTGGCGGTAGCGCGCCAGGAAGCCGGTCAGATCGGGATCGCGCTGAACCGCCGAGATGGTCGAAGAGATCAGGACGCCCAACAGCTTCAAGACGGAGGCCGGCACATGGCGGATGTGTCGCGGCTCGAGGCGCCCGCGCAGCCCGACCGGCAAGTAGACGACGAGTCGCAGCAGCGCTTCGTACTCGAGGTAGCGGCGGCGCATTTGCGGGTCGCGCACGTTTCCTTCGCGATGCCAGAAGTCGGTCTCGCCGCGATTGATGCGGTCCATTTGCTCCTGGCTGATGGCGCCGGCGCGCAACCCGTCGTCGATGATCTCGGTTCCCGGCAGGTATGTCAGCCAGAATGTGCCGACGCGCCGCAGGCCGGGGTGCTCGGCGTAGAACCGCAGCGCGAGATCCTGACTTTCGATCGTCTCACCAGGCAGACCGAAGATATGGTCGGTCTTGGCGCCGATCTTCGCTTTGTACAGCAGGTCGAGGACCTGCGAGATGCGGGCGCTTTTGTCGGGGCGGCGCAGGTTGGCCTTCTTGTACTCCTCGTCGGCCGATTGCACGCCGATTTGCACCCACACGCAGCCGGCCTCGGCGAGCGCTTGCACGCGCTCAGCGTCGAGGAAGTGCGAATGCGACAGGCATTGGAACGGCACGTTGATCTCACGCCGATAGCGGCGCGAGAACTCCTGCAGCCACGCCGTGTCGAGCGTGAAGATGTCGTCGATGATGTGAATGTAGCGGATGCCGAAACGGCGCTTCGCCTCGACGAGCTCGGCCATGAAGTGATCGACGCTGCGCTGTCGCACGTATTTGCCCGAGGTGGCGCGCTCACCGCCGAGGTTGGCGAAGAAGTTGTTGAAACAGAACGTGCAGCGATACGGGCAGCCGCGCGACGACATGGTGAGGTAGGCGGCGTCGACGGCGATGTGATCGAGCCACAGATCCTTTTCGAACGGCGGCAGGCTGTCGAGGTTCTGCACGAACGGCATCTGGCCGCCTTTGATGACTTGGCCGGCCGGGCCGCGGAACGCGATGTTGGGGATCACCGCATCGCGCCGCCCTTCGGCGAGCGCCGCGATGAGCATCGGCAGGGCGAAGTCGCCCTCGCCGACGCAAACGTAGTCCACGACGGGCTCTTCCAGGACCAGCGCCGGAACCGCCGAGGCGTGCACGCCGCCGAAGATACTGATCGCACCGCAGCGGTCCTTGATGACCTGAGCGATATCGATCAGTGAGCGATACGTGACGGTGAGCGCCGAATAACACACGATATCGGGCTGAAAGCGCACCGCCTGATCGATCACGTCAGCATCGTCGCGGAAGAAGCGCGCCACGCCGGGCATCGCCAGCTGATCGCGGTCATCGAACAGATGCCGGGAGAACGCCAAGCCGACGTCATGCCCACAGCGGCGCAGGATAGAGGCGAGCAAGCTAATATTGAGCTGCTCGGTTCCGAGGGCGACGAACAAGATGCGCATTGGGGAGTACCCGACGTTGCGAGTTAGCCTGCGGCGAGGGCCCAGTTCTCACCTCATGCTCTGCCGCGTCAGCCGGTGTCAAGGCCCAAGCTGCGCTGGCAGCGCTTTCTGCCCGACAGATGAGCGCCCCCGCTAGCGGTTGATGCCGCGTAGCCGCTTGAGGCGATCGGCTGCGACCAGCAACGCACTGCGGGCGCCGCGCGCCCACCAGAAGTTGACCGAGATGCTCGGCTCCATCGTGCGCACGTGGTGCCACCAGCGGCGTGGAATGTAGATCGCATCGCCTGCCGCCAATTCCGCGACCAGCGCCTGCACGCCGCGGAGCTTGGGAAACGCCGTGAAGTCCGGCGCTTCTATGTTTGACCGGCAGCCGTTTGGGAAGGGGTCGTACAGCGGGTTTGGATAGACATGCGCGCTCAGCTGCGGCGCGACCAGCATGATTCGCTTCCGCCCCTCGATGACCACGTGCAGATTGTCGGCCAGATCGCGATGCAACGGTGCCACCGTCCCGGCCGCGCCGATCCACAAATTGCCGTTCTGCCAACCGGCGTCGGCACAATACGCCGGCGGCCGGACATCGGCGCGCAGCGCCGCCGGCAGCTCGGCGAGGCGCGAAGTCAGGTAGCAGGACGGCGAGCCGGTACGGAGCAGCGCGATGAACTCGCCGAGCCGCATCGTTCCTTGGACGGCGCCGGTCGGCGATTGCATCGCAATACGGCCGTCGTCAGTGCGGAATGTGCGCACCGCCGCCGTGCCGAACTGGTCGTGCAGGTAGTCGAGCGACCAGCGTCGCCGCGCCGGCCAATCGCCGGCTAGCTGGCGCAGGACCACTGGGCGTCGCGGCACGACATAGGCGCGCTCAAACGCCGCCACCGCCGGCGGCGCAACGGCTTCCACGGCTTCGACCGGAATCGGCGACGGCGCCGCTGCGGCGGGGGTTGGGCGCCGTTCCTGGGCTGCGGCAGAATGCCGATCGCTGCTTGGCTGGTGCATGGGCGCCTTGCCTGCGTACCACGCAAAATTTGCGACCTTCAAGGCGCGAAGACGCGCCGGCTCGATGACGACGCGCGCGCAGCATTCCGCCTGTGGAAATTGGCCACGACTTCGTGACAGGAGCCTAGAAGAGCCATGGATTTCCACCTCGTTGAGCGCATCGACCCGCCGTCGCCGCAGGAATTCGCCGCGCGCTACGTCAAGCGCTCGCGGCCGGTGATCCTCAAGCACGCCATCGACGACTGGCCGGCGATGACGCGCTGGACGACGGCATACTTCAAGGATCGATTCGGCCACCGCGAGGTACCGGCGATCCGCTCGACCGGCGGCGCGTTGTACGATCGCAAAGCCGGCTTGGACTATGACCGCATTCGACTCGCCGACTATGTGGACCTGCTGGACGCCGGAACGCCGCACGATCTGTACGTCGTGTTCCGCGTCCACGAGGTGATGCCGGAGCTCTTCGAGGACATCATCCGCCCGCCGTATTGCAGCGACGTCCCGTGGTCACGCTCGCGCTTCTGGTTCGCCGGGCCCGACACCAAAGGCGTCTTCCACCGCGATCTGCCCGAGAATCTCTACGCGCAGATTTCCGGCCACAAACGATTCGTCCTGCTCGACCGCCGTCTGACGCGCATGGTGTATCGACATTCCGTCTGGTCCGGCGTGCCAAACTACAGCCCAGTCGATGCGGAGGCGCCCAACCTCGCCGCGCATCCGCGCTTTCGCGATGCGCCGTTGCTGCTTGCCGAGCTCGATCCCGGCGATCTCTTCTACATTCCAAGTCTGTGGTGGCACCAGGCGCATTCGGTCGACGCCAGCCTGTCGATCAATTTGTGGTGGGTGCGCGGCGCCAACGTCGCCGTCGCCAAGGCGGCTGAGCTGTTCATGCGACTGCGCAAGCTCAGCCTCTGAACGGCACGCGGCCACGCCGCACAGCCGTGCGCGCGCTCTCTCAGCGCTGCAGCGAGCGCAGCGCGACGTCGAGCGCGCTGAACATGACGCTCGGGTCGAGGTGGAGCAAGCGATTCACTTCGAACGACGGCACACACGAACAGCCCGGCCCGCGCGGTTGTTCCAGGGCATGAAAGGCGGCAGTGTAGCCGTGCGTGCGGCCGTTGCGGCGCGGCACCTGCGGATGCGTGAACAGGCAGTGCGAGACGGTGCCGTCGCTGAACACGTAGCCGTAGTAGGTGCCGGCATAGCAGTGGTCGCAGGTGAGCAGGTAGCGTTCGTTCTCTTGCCGCTGCAGCGCCGTGTACGAGTTCCCGACCGGCTGACCGTGGCGCTTCAGATCGCGCAGATGTCGCGCCAGCTGTGCGACGCGTTCCTGACTGAGATTGGGCGCAATCGGTTGCGCGACGTCCATCAGCTTGTCGTGCTCGAGTTGAAAATAGGCCTGGATGCCGTGCGCGCGCGCGATGTCGAGCACGTGCTCGACGTGATCGATGCCGGCCGGCGTCACCACCGTCATCGTCACCACTGGCACGTGCCGCTGTCGCAGCGCAGCGATCGCCTGCAGCACGCGGGCATACGAGCCGGCGCGGCGCTGGTGATCGTGAACGGCTTCGGGGCCGTCGAGCGTGACGCAGACGAGATCGAGTGGGGCGAGATCGTCGAGTCGGTCGGCGACCAGCCAACCGTTGGTGTTCATCGACGCGTGAATGCCGCGCCGCTTGAGATGGCGAATGATCTCGCCGGCATCCTGGCGCAGCAGCGGTTCGCCGCCGATGAGGCTGGCGCGCCCCATGCCGCCCAGTTTCAAGTCGTCAATGACGCCCAGCCAGTCGGCCGTGTCCATTTCATCGCGCTGCTGCAGCGGAATGTCGCAGTAGACGCAGCGGAAGTTGCACCGATTGCTCAGCGACAACGTCATCTGAAAGGGACTCTTGCGCCGCAACAGTCGGCGCGCCCCGAGCTTGAGCATCGGGCCGCCGAGCTGGGCCAGTCGGCGCGCCGCACCGACCGGCGCGGGCGGGTCGCCCGACTGCGCGGGGGGCGCGCTTGGGTCGCGGTGCATTCGATGCGTCTACCAACGGCGAAACGACAGCGTCAACGGGATTTCCGCTTTCCCGCCGTCCCCGACGCTCGGCTCGCTCGCGGACTTGCTGCGTGGCGATTGCGGATGGCCAGGATGTCGCGCACGGCGCCGAGCGCTTCGCGCAGGCTCATCTTCGACTGACCGGTGGTGCGCTCGCGGAAATAGATCGGGACTTCCTTGACCCGGCATGCGAGCTGATGCGCCAGGTACGCCATCTCGACCTGGAAGCCGTAGCCGTTCGACCGCACGCTGATCGAGGGGGCGATGCGCGCTACGGCGCTGCGTCGCCACAGTCGATACCCGCCGGTCGCATCTGTCATCGGGCATGACAGCAGCGTCGGCACGATGAGGCGGTTGGCGAGCCGGCTGACCAACTTGCGGTGCCAACCCCACTCGCCGTCGACGCCGCCCCCCGCGATATAGCGCGACGCGAGCACGACGTCGGCGTCGCGGATGGCGTCGGCCATCGCCACCAGTGCCGCGGGATCGTGCGACAGGTCGGCGTCCATCTGCGCGATCAGATCGGCGCCGCCGGCGAGGGCCTGGGCGAAGCCTTCGATGTAGGCGCTGCCCAGCCCGCGTTTGGCTGGCCGTCGCAAGAGGTCGACGCGTCCGGGCGCGCGCCGCGCCCAGCTTTCGACCAGCTCCGCGGTGCCGTCGCTCGAGGCGTCGTCTACGACGAGGATGCGCAGCTCGATGTCGGGCAGGCGCAGTTGCAACAGGGCATCAGCGAGCTGACCGATGCTGCCGGCCTCGTTATGGGTCGGCACGACCGCTACTAACAGCATCGTATTCGCTTCGGATTAGCGCCTAGCCGCGGCGCCGGCGTTGCATGGTCATTGTTCGACCGGTGCCGACCCGCGCTGCCCCGAACCCCCACTGCAGTCGATGGCATATCCGGACCGGCAATTCGAGAACAGAAAACGCGGCGCGCGGCAGCCGCCCGCCGCGCGCCGGCGCCGATCCGCGGCGCGCATCTCCGGTCCCGTTCAGGCGCGGTCGTCACCCGGCCGTTCGAGCAGCAGCAGCCATTGATTGGTGCCGCTGCGCGAAGACGGCTGGTGCTCGACGACGCGCAAGCCGCGCCGCCGCGCCAGCGGCAGCACCGCGTCGCTGGCGACGTTGCGGAAATGCTGATGTCCGGCGCGCGGCGCCTGATCCGCGCCGGCGACCTGGTCCGCGTCGCGCAGCATCGCCCACGGCGTGCACTCGACCAAGAGCAGCTGCCCGCCGGGCATGAGCATTTCGGCCATGCGGCCGACCGCTTCGTCGAGGTCCAAGACGTGGTTGAGCGCACGCAGGCACAGGATCCGGTCGAAGCCCTGCGCGGCCGGGCGAAACTGCTCGATGCCGCCCAGGTAATAGTGGCCTTGCGGTAGGGTGCCGCGCAGCCGGCTCAAGCTGGATTCGTCGGGGTCGAGGCCGTGGTACTCGACCTGGCCGCCGCGCACCAACGGCAACAGCTCGCTTTGGTAGAGTTGCTCGCCGCAGCCGACATCGAGCACGCGACCGCGCAACGCCGCGATGAATGTGACGATGCGCGCCTCTTGTTGCGCGTAGGGCGCGCCGTCGACGACCGCGAAGCGCCGTGCGCACGAGCCGCGTTGCGGGCAAGGCTCGCAGGTCGCGTCGGGTAGCACCCGCCGCATGCCTTCGATGAAGTCGTCGAGCACCCCGGGCGGCGAACGGTCGACGAACAGGTGGCTGAGGTCGTCTTTGACGTGCGCGATCTCATCGTCGCTGAAGTCGCCGCTGTCGGAGGCGTAGTGCAAGAGCCGATCGTTCTCGACCAGCCACAGGTCGCGTCCCGGTCGCGGGCTGGCGGCGGTGTACGCCATGCAGTCGCGCGCCTCGGTGGCATAGGGCACCGCCGCACCCGTGCGAACGAAATTGAAGGAGTTGGCGCACGGCTGCGCGGCGTCGTCCGGCGACGCCTGTGCCAGTGCGGAGGTACGGCCGAGGCAGCTCGCAGGCGGTGTACCGCCGACGAAGCTCGGCTGCAGGGGCACGCTGCGCAGCAGGCCCGGCGGCGCAGCGTGCGGCAGTCCCTCCCACGCCAGCAGGGGCCGCGCCGCGTCGTCGTTCCATGTCGCGAAGCGCGCCGCGAGCCGCTGCCACGTTTCGGCATCGAGATCGGCGACGCGATGCGGATCGAGTGCGACGATGAGTTGCAGCTGCGGTCGCGCCAGCGCATCGGCCACGGCGTCGATCTCGGCGACGACGTCGGACAAAGTCCGGCCGCGCGGCGACAGCGCGATGTCGACAGCGCACGCCGGCGTTTCGTCGAGCCAGAGCTGCACGCCGCGAACGGCGCGGGCAAAACCGTCCGGCGTCGCCGTTACCCGGTCGTGCGACGCGCCGGCGCCGAACAGCTGCAGGCGCAGGTAGGCGAGCCCGACCCGGCGCAGCTTCTCGCGCAGCTGCGGATAGACGAGCGGGCCGCCAGTCGTGATGACGCCGGGCACGCACCCGACACCGCGTACGCCGGCGAGCAGACGCAGGATGTCGGGGCGCAAAAACGGCTCGCCGCCGAGTAGGATCACCAAGCGCCCCAGGCGCGCCGGTACGGCAGTCAAACTGTGCAGCAGAGGCGCGAGTTGCAGACCGGCACTGTCTTCATCGAGCGGACATGCTCCGCAGCCGTATGAGCACGCGGAGCCGGTCCAGGCGAACAACGTATCGGAGCGCGGTCTCATGCCTCGGGCGCAGCGCGCCCATCGGGCTGTGCCCGCCGGCGTCGCCACGCCCACGCCAGCAATGCGAGGCCGAGCAACAGCGGCACGGCCCACAGCGCCACGGCGTTCGGCGCCACATGATGCGCCGTGGGAACCTTCCAGACGAACGCCGCCTCGTGCGCACGGATCAGCCCGGCGATGGCGTTCGGCAGGTCCGGCGGCGGCGTGCCGCTCAGCACCGTCAGCGCAAAGCGATCTGTGCTGACCAGGGGATGGTCCGCCAGGCCGGGGTGCGCGAGCTGGATGACGACATCGCCGCTCGGACACGCGTACGTGGCCTTGACCAGCGTGTGCTCGACATCGCCGGACGACAGCGTGCACCCGGCCGGCAGCTGGGTGTCTTTGCCGAGCATTTCCCCGAGCAATGCCTCTTGGTTGGGCGGGATCGCCGGCTGCTCGAGATCCGCGTCGTCACCGGTTGGCGGCGGCGGGGCATCGGCGTCGGCGGCCAAGGCCGCGGCGGCGACGCAGGCATAGAGACCGAGCACCGGGGCGAGGTAGGCCAGCCGTTGGAGCATCCTTCGCAGGTGCCACATGGGCGCCGTGAAGTCCACGCCCTTTGCGACGGGCGCCGCGGGCCAATCGGTGCGTACGGATCGATCCGGTCGAAGCGCGATCGCCGTGCGCGCAGAACGATCTCTAGACGGTCGCCGCAGCGCCGGCGGTTGCATCGCCCAGGCCGCGGCGCTGTGACCAGTTCCGCGAGATCCAGCTGCGTTGCAGATCAGGCGGGCGGCCAAACAACAGGGCGGAGGCCCACGCATCGGTGCCCAGCTGCGCCGCTGCGGCACGCGCCCCGGCCGCCAGACGCGCGAGGAGCGCCGCGTCACTGTCGAGGCGTACGATAGCCTCGTGCAGGGCCCGCCGATCCCCCGGCGGGACGAGCAGGCCGTTGACGCCGTCGACGACGTAGTCGCGCGCCGCCGCGGTCGCACTGGCGATCATCGGCCGGCCGTAGAGCGTGGCGGTCGCCATCGCGGTGATGCCGGCTGCCTTGTGCGGGTCCTCCTGCAGCGGCACGAGCATGAAGCGACAGCGGCCGACCTGCGGACAGAACACGCCGGATGGAACGGTGCCGCGAAATCGAATGTGCGGCGGCACGTCGGCAAACGCGCCCTCGGCGTAGAGGTCGATCGGATGGATGGTTGCCGGCAAGCCGGCCGCCGCGCCGAGCAGCGTGTCGACATCGCGCAGATGTCGTCCGGCCGAGATGATCGCCTCGCCCTCCGCCGCCGGCAGCGCGGCGACAAACGAGCCGCCATCGAGAGCGTACGGCTGCCACGCGACCTGGCGCAACGGCACGCCGAAGCGCGTGTACAGGCGCGCATAGCCCGGAAAGGCGCTGTAGATGACGACTTGATCCGACGGCCACCAGCCGCCCTCTTCCGGCCGCCGACCGGCGGGGCACAGGTCGCGCACCCAGGCGTCCATGCCCCACAGCAGATGAAAATCGGTCGCTGCCAGACGCGCGTCGGCGCGCACCCGGCCGCCAGCGATCAGTGCATGGGCGCGCTGCAGGTCGGGTGTCACGATCAAGTCGTAGGCGTCGACATCGCCCTGGGCGACGAACTCGTCGACCGCGCTCGCGTGCGCCGGTTGGCCGAGCGGTTGGCGATCGGTGAACGCGGCGTCGATGTCGCGGTGGATGGACCACGGGCTGATGAGATCGACGCGGGCACCGAGGCCAGCGAGCGCGCGCGCCAGGCTGAAGAACGTCGCGCCGTACAGGACGTCTGTGACCACCGGGCACAATACGGCGACGCGCGCGGCAGCGGCGATCGGCGCCCAATGCGTCAGCGGCCGCAGCTCTTCGCGCAGGCCCGCGATCGACAACAGTGGCGCCGGCACGCCGGCGCACGCCGTGTCGAGCCGGCACCGGGAGCACGCCTCGACCTTCCGGGCACCGGGGTGCGAGACGCCGCCCGCAGGCGGCGGTCCGCCGATACAAGCCGGCAGGTCTAGCAACGGACTGCCGGTCGCGGCGAGCTCGAACGCCAATTGCGCGATGCCGCGGCCGTCCGCCGCGCATTGCGGCAGATTGGTCGCAGCTCCGTCGCATGCCAACAAGCCGCCGCGCCCCGTTGGCAGCGGGATCCCCTCACGCAGCAGCTCGATGCGCAGACGGGTGGCCACGGCCGCGTCGGCAGGGGCGGGCGCCGGTGTCGCGCGCGTGCGCTCGAAGCCGATGGCGCGCAGCCGAACCCCGAGCTTTTCTGCCAGTCCGATGCTCTGTTCGAGAACGTGTAACGCGTGCGCGGCCGGCAGTCCCGTCGCCTCCATGCCGGGACAGCCACCGTCCCACAGCAGCAGCTCGGCGTTGCCGACGCGGCGACAGAGCTGCAATGCGCGAGTGACGTCGCCTGCCGTCGCCGTCGTGAGCAGCAGGTGCGCGCCGACGCGGACGCGCGGCATCAACGCCGGCGCATTGGTCAAGACGCGCAGCGCCGGTCGCCAGCGTTCGAGGGCGGTCGGGTCTGCGCTGCCGGCGCCGGCTGCATCGAGTGTGGCGTACAACGTATGGGCGCCGCTCGGTTGCACGCGCTGCAGATCACTGCGGCTGACCAATGCGCCGCTGGCCGCGATGAGCACCGGTTCGAGTCGGCGGTCGATTGCGACCCAGCCGAGCATCGCGGCCAGGGCGGCGTCGGGCGGCTCGCGCAGGAAGACGTAGAGCGGCCCGCGCGCGCCGTCGGCGCACAATCCGTCGACGCGAAGGCGCATCCAGTCGGCGGGATCGGCGGGCGTCTCGGCGGCCAGCGTCTCGATCCACATGGCGGCGCCGCGTTTCGCGGCAAGGCGAAGCCACACGACGGCGACGCTATCTGCGCCCTTCCAAAGCGGTCAAGCCATCGCCTCGTGCGCGCGTCCCTCCGCCGGCCGTAGCTGCGAAGACGCTACGCCAGCATGCGCTCGGCAAAGGCGCGCAAGCTGAGTGTGCCAGAGGCGCGCGCGCGGCCGAGGTCGCCCAGGCGGTTCCGCTCCGCTGCCGACTGCACCAGCTTGAGGAGCTGGGCGCGCAGCGCTGCCGCGTCGCCGATCGGACAGAGCAGACCGCCGTCGCCGGGCCAGCGGATATGCATGCGCACCACGGCGCTCTCGGAGGCGACGACGGGGCGCGCCAGCATCCTGGCCATCGCGATGACGGTGATGCCGCTCACCGGCGGCTGGCCGCTGAGCGGCACGACGGTGATGTCGGCCTGCGCCATCTCGTCGCGAAACTGGTGCAGCGCCAGCCGCGGCAGGATCGTCACGTTGGCCGGCAACGGCGTCGGATAGCGGTTGGCGCACAGGCGCAGCTGCAGCGGCAAGCCGTCGATCGCGCTGAACAGCGCCGCGTAGTCGCGGCCGGAGTCGCCACCGCTGAAGAGGACGCACTCGCCGTGCGCGGCGCGACGCGGCGGCGCGGCAAAAAAGTCGTCGTCCATCGGCCAGGGCTGCAGATGGATGGTGTCGGCGGTCAGCCCGAGGCGCGCGAACGAGCCGATGACGCGCTCATCGCGCGCCGCGCCGGCGCCGTGCGCCGGAAAGAGCGGCGAGACAGCCAGCCAGCCAAGCCCGGCGGCGGTCAGGCGATTGCGCAGATGCTCGCGCCAGCGATCGAAGACGCGCTCGCGTTGACCGGGTGGCGGGCCGGCGCCGGTGGCGATCTCCTCGATCGTGAACAGCTGCATGCGCGATGCGACCATGCGGTCGCGCAGCGCTGCGTCGCCATCGTGGGCGCGCAGGTCGACGTGCAGGTGGCGATCGTAGACCAGCCAGCGTGCGCCGCGGAACGCATCGCCTCGCTCCATCATCAGATGGATGAACAGCGCCGCCTCGCAGTTGAGGATCAGCGTGTCGTAACGCTGCTCGGCGAGTAGCTGATCGATGACGGCACGGCTGCGCGCTTCGTCCGGCTGTTCGATGAAAATGGTCGTGGCGGCGGCGCGCGACTCAACCGCGCCGCGCGGCATGCCGAGCTCTTCCGCCAATCCGCGCCGTGCCGAAGGATGTACCGCGATCAGGTCGACGGGCAGCTGCCGGCGCTGGCAGGCTGCTAGAACGGCACGCTCCCACAAATAGCTGTAGACGAAGTCGCGAAAGTCGAGATTGATCAGTAGCGCGCGTCCCACGCGGATCCTTTCAGCGGACACCCGCACGCGGCCAGCACATGGCGGGTGTGGTGTCGAGCGCCGCGGTCATAGCTCACCTCGCCGCATCGCTAAAGCGCCGCCGCCGCCACCGACTAGCGAGCCGTCTCCAGCGCGCGCTGCAACAGATCGCGCAAGGTGCGGCGCCGTTCGGGCGCGTCGGCTTGAAAACGCTGCCAGGCCGATGGACCGCCTGCCGTGGCGCCGGCGACGCGTACCACGCCGCGCGGGCTCAGCCAGGTGGCAAACGAGCTGGCGCGATTGCCGCGCATCATGCGCAAGGCCTCCTCCAGCAGGGCGCGGCCGGCGTCGCGCGGCAGATGCTCGGCGTCCGCCCAGTCGGCGATGCGCAGCGCCGCTGCCGCATCGCTGAGCAGGCCCGGCGCCTGGTCGCGCAGCCAGATCACTCCGTCGCGCTCGGCGGCGACGTCGCCGGCGTCGCCATCGGCCAGCGCGAGATTGAGCGGGCCCGACAGCCGTGTCGGAGCGAGCGCGCAGGCGCGCCGCAGCTCCGCGCGCGCCGCCTCCGTGCGGCCGAGGCGGCGCAGCGCTTCGCCGCGGTGGATGTAGATCGACAGTCCCTCGTCGCCGAGCACGCGGACGCTGCGCGCGCACAGCGCCAGGGCGCGCTGCGGCGCTCCGCTCACGTTGGCGTGCGCGGCGAGGCCATAGTAGGCCCAGCGCGTCGTCGGGCGTTGGCCGATCGACGCGGTCAGATCGGCGTGCGCAGCCTCGTAGTTGCCGAGCCACAGGTGCAGCTCGCCGCGATAGCAGCGCGGCAGGCTGGAGTCGGCGTACTCGGCGATGAGCTGATCGAAGGCGTCAAGCACCTCGCGCGGCGGCGCAGTCTTGAGCAGGCTCAAGGCGCGCACGCAGGCGTCGCGCGGCGAGCGCAGGGGCACATGAATCAGCGCGCCGTCGGGGCATACGGTCGTCGGCCGGGCGCTGCGATTGCCGCGCAACGCGCGCCGCGCCGCCTCCAGCGCTTGCAACTGTCGCACCGGATCGCGCGAGGCGAGCGCGGCGTCGGCGTCCGGCAGCAGTGCATGCAGCGCCCAATACAGCTCATAGTGTGCGCGCTTGCGTGCCGTCGGGCTGCCAGCGAACGCCGCGCGTTCGCGTGTCAGGCGGCGCCGCACGCGTGCCAGCAGGGAACGCGGTACGGCGCCGCGGCGGCGCAGCGCGACGATGCTGCGCAGCAGCGCGAGCGGCCAATAGGTCCAGTCTCCGCGCCGCGGATGCGCGTCGAGCTGCCCCTCCGCCTCGGCGAGCCGGCCGAGGTCGAGCAGCGCCTCGGCGCGCCAGAGCAGCGCTTCGCCGTTCGCCGCATCGGCGGCGAGCACCGCGTCCAGCTCCTGCAGCGCCTCGCTCGCACGGCCCTGCAGCAGCAGCGCCGCGGCGCCCTGGCGCCGGATGAGCGGTGTTGACGCCCCGGCGGCGGCGTGGCGCGCGGCGCTCGCTGCGGCGAGGTCTCCGCGCCACAAGTGCAGCTGGCCGAGCAGCAGCAACGCCTCCCCGTCCTGTGGCGCAGCCAGCAGCAGGGCGTCGAGCTGTCGCAGCGCGCCGGCGAAATCACCGGCGTCGAGCAACAGCTGCGCGGCGCGGCGCTGCGCCGGCGCTGTGCCGCCATCGAGTGCCAGGGCCCGATCGACGTGCGAACGCACCTCGTCAAGCCGTCCGAGCGCGCTGCACAGGCTCGCCGCCGCCCAGGCGCGCTCGGCGGAGGGCGGAACGAGCGCCTGCAGCGCCTGCAATTGCTCGAGCCCCTTGGCCGGATGCCCCTCGGCCGCCAGCAGCGTCCACAGATGCGCGCACACCGCTGCGGCGCACGCAGGTTGCAATTCGACGGCGCGCGCTGCCGATTCGATGCCGTCGCGATGCCAGCCGATCCGGCTCGCCAGGCGCATCGCCAGCTGTAGCGTCGTCGCGGCGTCGGCCGCTGCGGCGGCATGCCCGAGCTGATCCAGCGCGGCGAGCGCGGCGCCGAAATCACCCAGCTCGAAGCGCAACGCCGCCGCGGCGATGCGCTGCGCCGCCGTCGCCGCGGTGCTCGCCTCCACCTGCTGCACGCAGCGGCGCGCGGCCGCCTGCTGTGCGGTCGCCAGCAGCGTCGCGGCGGCGGCCAGCTGGGCGTCTGGCGCGGCGGTGTCCTGCCAGCGGCGGAGCGCGGCCGCATCTGCCGCGGCGCCGTCCCACGCGCGCAGCGCCAGCCGGCACTCGGCGCTATCCATGCGTCGTCGCCGTTGTGCAGCGCGCGCGAATCGCGCCGCCGGCGATCGACCACCCGCATGGGCCGCGCGATCTGCGCCACATCGTCGAAGTGTCGACCGCGCTGACGATTCCGCGATTCATAGCAGCGACGGCAATCTCAACCGGCCGGCAGATGCGACGGCATGACGCGAAACAACCCAATCGCCGCTCGCGTCGGATAGTTTGCGCGGCGATCTGGAAAGGTCGCGACCAGATCGAGGGTTTGCACGTCGATCGGCTGCAGCGCGACCGCTCGTTCGAAGGCGGCGCTGGCGGCATCGAGACACACGCGCGGGTCGGGAGCTGGTGCATCTGCCGCCGCGATGCACACCGGCGGGACGCCGTCGGCATGAAAGTAGGCGCCCGCCGAGCGCATGTAATAGACACAGCTCGCCTGCGCGGCTTCGGCGGCGCAATCGCGTTGGCGGCAATCGAGCACGCGCATCTCGGGTACGACCTGCGTGAGATCGTGCAAGTCGACGTCGTTGCCGGGCACGGCATTGAAGGCCAGCAGCGTGCACGGCACGGGCGGCATGCCGGCACTGGACAGATGGGCGCGCACCAAGTCGTATTCCTGCGTGAAGACGTACGGGCGCGTCAGCTCCTCGCGCTGCGCCGCGAGAATCGCCGCCGCGGCGGCGACCCCCGGCACCACGGCGAGCCAGCGGCGCGGTGCGGCGAGCGGAAGCCAGGCGGTGAGCACGTAGGCGCCGATGCCGGCGACCAGGGCTTGCAAGGCGCAGGCGGGAATCATGCGGTGCAGCGTCAGCGGGCCGCACAGCCACGAATCGGCCACCGGCGCCAAGACCAGCAGCATCGCCAAGAAGCCGAAGCTGCCGAGCCGCACGCGGCTGACCACACCGGCCAACGCGCCGATCCACATCAAGGCGTTGAACAGTTTCGTATTGTACGACGCGGGCGAGATAACGGCGCCGAACAAGAGGTCGGGCTTCGGCAGCAATGCCGATAGGCTCGTCGGACCGCCGAGATGCAGCGGCAGCAGCACCGCCATCTGCACGGCGATCAGGGTGCCGACAACTACGCCGGCCGCGACGGCGGTTTCGGCGGCGCGTCGCGCGCCGTCGACCACGCTGCGCAGATCGAGCAGGAGGAGGGAGGCGATGAGGATCACGCCGCCCTCCATGCGCGTCGTCGCCGCGATGCCGAGTAGTGCGGCGCCACCGAACAGCCCGCGCCCGCTGAGCGGCCGCGTCGAGAGCAACGCCAGCCCGCAGAACCACGCCGCCAGCAGCAGGGCGTAGGGGCCGTCGGTGGGCGAGAAGCGCGCCACCAGCGGGTGCAAGGCGAGAAAGAGCGCGCACAGAAACCCCGCCGTGCGGCTGGCCAGGCGCAGGCGCACAAATTGATACATTCCCAGGCAGGCGACGGCACCGAGCAGGCCGTTCATCGACATGGTGAAGGCCTGTGGATCGGCAACCCACGGGGCGAAAAAGAGCTGAAGCAACGGATAGACGACGGAATGACGCCCCACCGGCCCGTGCGCGAACTGGATCTCGATCTCCTGGACCGAATGTCGCGCCCACAGTGCGCGTATGGCGAGCGCGGCGATGAACGCTAGCAGCGCCGGCCAGTCGCCGCGCGCCGCGCCGGCGTAGCCGAAGGCACCGGTCAGCACCAGCCAGAGGAATACGGCTACGAGCAGCACGCCGACACGAACCACCAGGTCGTCCATCGCCAGCAACCACGGCGCCCCGCTGCCGCACAGCGCCAATGCCGCGATGGCGACCGCACCGGCCCAGCGCGTGACCGCGCCCGCCGTCGCGAGCGAGTGTGCGAGTTGGCGAGAAGGCATCCTGGCTCGGGCTAGCGGTCTGCCGGCGGGGCGGCCGCTCGGGCACGGGCGACTGCGTCGGGCAGCGTTTCGTGCAGCCACGCCGCGATCAAGGCGTGCCCGGCGGCATTGAAATGCGAATCGGTCGGCCCGCCGGCATTGGTGAAGGGCTGTACGCCACGCTGCTCGGCGGCGATCAACGGTTGCCAGGTGTCGAGCGTGACGATGCCCAGCTCCTGCGCGATCTGCTGCATCGCGTCTTCCGCTCCATGTTCGGTCGGGATACCTGACTCGACCTCTTGCCGATCGTGAAAGCTATCGACGAGCAGCGGAATGTGGCGCGCCGCGAGCTCATCGCGCGCGTCGCGTAAGATGGCACGCAGGTGCGCGACGCGCTCGGCATCGGGCACCTCGCCGGGCGCCGTGCCGATCTGCCGTCCGAAGTGCACGAAGGCCGCCGCCGCATACGCGGCGAGCGCCGAGACGCGCACGCCGGCGCGCAAGACAAACGGCGGCGGGCTGGTCTCGACGAAGCGCCACCGGCTGTCGCGTGCCGCGTCGTCGTGCTGCGGCTCGGCGAAACGCAAGCGCGTGTGCGGGCCGTCGTAGACCAGCAGCGGCAGCCAGTCGCTGCAGGGGTATTGCCGCTCGTCGACGCCCCAGAAGTCGTTGCCGGTCAGATGCATGATGACGGCGTCGAAATCGTGCTGGGCGATGAACAGCCGCGCCAGGATGAGATACACGTCGGGCGCGGTGCCGGCGATGGCGGCGTTGACGTGTTCGACATCGGGCTCGAGCCGGTCGAGGTCATCGGTGAAGCGGCCGTCGGCGCTCGAGCCGAAGACCATCGAGTCGCCCAGGTGCAGGACGTGCGCTGTGGTGTCGGCGCGCGGTTGCCAGCGGCTCGGGAAGGTGGTCGGAGGCGTCGCGTTGCGGCCGCTGGGCTCGCCGTAGATCTCGTCGCAGGTTGTGATCCCCGCCTGCGTCGGCGCGTAACCGGTACGCTCAGCCGCGCGCATGGCGTCGGACAGAAACAGCGCCGGTCCTTCGGACGAGGGGAAGGCCGGAGGCGGCGGCAAGACCAACCGACAGGCAAGCTCCAGCAACGTCAGGCTCGCGGCCGTGGAGGCGCACAGCAATGCCACGTTCCGCCAATCGGCGCAGCCGCGGTGCGCGGCGAGCAATACGCCGGCACCGAACATCGCGCCGACGAGCAGGGCGTCCCAGGCGCCAATCAGGGTCAGCTGCATGTCGACCCACAGGCTTGCGGCGGCCGGTGCCGCGACGACGGCAAACGCCAAGATGATTCCGCCGAAGCGCCCGCCCGCCCGCGTGCGCGCGATGCGCCCGAGGGTCCAGCCGAGCGCCAGGGGAATGCCGGATAGCAGCGCCGCAGTAGCCAACCCACGCGCCTGCACGGCGGGGCTCGGCCCGACGGAGTCGCCCGACGGTGACGGCGCCGCGGCAGGGGCTACGGTTGTCCAGAGGCCATCGGGCGGCGTGCTCTGCAGGACCGCCGTCAGCGCCGTGCGTGCGGCCTGCGACGGCGGTGGATCGATGAAGGTCGTGCAGAACGGTCCCCAGCGCGTTTGGGCGCATTCGACAGCCGGCGATTCGAGTCGGACGCGGAAACACGCCGTCTCGCCGTCCGGCCCGCTGCACAGCCGCAGCTCGATGCGATCGTGATCGATCGAGACGTCGTCGCAGTGCACGGACGGCTTGAGGCGCTCGCACAGTTGGGCCAGCACCGGCATCGCCTGCGGCGGCAAAACGAAGGGGGTCGGCTCCGCCGCCGCGGCGCAGCCGGCCAACGCGATCCACAGCAGCAGCGTGGCGCGCAGCAGGGCGCGGCGCCGCCTCACGAGGCGTGTCCCGCCGCGTCGCCCTGAGCGCGCAGCAGCGGCGCCAAGCGCGCGGCAATGGCCTCGCCGACCAAGCGGTTGCCCTCCGGTCCGAAGTGGCCGCCATCGCTGGTCGTGGCATCGGCCGCGAGATCGGGGATGACGTCGCCGGCATCGATCCACGGCACACCCAAGGCGGCGACCACGTCGCGCGTCGCGCGGAAGCGCTGCAGCTCGCCGCGCCCGTCATCGGCCTGGAGGCCGCGCTGGACGGCCTGGACCAGCTTCGTCGGCACGATCAAGATGACGATCGGTAGCTGATGCGCGCGCGCCGTCGCGACGATCTCGCTGAGCAGCGCACGCTCGAGCGATTGCGCCTCCGGCGTATCGTAGGGGGCTGCGGCGTCGCCGGTCAGCATGCTGTTGTTGGCGGCGCGGGCGATCGCGAGGTCGTGTAGCCACGTGCGCCCAACGAGATTCGAGATGCGGGCGCGCCAGGGCGGGCGCGGCGGGTCGTAGGCGATCAAACGGTCGCCATCGAGCCCGAAGCCGCCGTAGGCGAGATTGTCGCTCAGGTCGTTCATCGGAAAGACCTGCAGCACGATGGCGTCGAGCGGCTCGCGCGCGGCTACGTCGCGCAACACGGTGAGCTCCTGCGCGCCGCCAAAGCCGCGTTGCCCGGCGTTGAGAGCGCGAACCTGTAGACCGTCGTCGCGCAACGCGCGTTCCGCGGCGCGTGCGAAGGTGTCCGCGTCGCCGACACCGCGCCCCTCGGTGAACGAATCGCCGATGAACAGCACGCTGCGCTCATACGGCAGGCCGCTGCCGATGCGAAAGCCGCGATCGTCGTACGTGAAGGTACCCCACGCCTCGCGGTACGACTGGCGCGCCCGTTGGCTGATCGCTTCGACCGGAGTCCACGTCTGGCTGATCAGCGGCGCGCCGTTGGGCGCGACCATGCGGAAGGCAAGCTCGGCGAGCCCTGCCGCCGCGACGAGCCCCGCGGCGGCGAGCAGGAGCCGGGCGATCCAGCGGCGCGCCGTCGTCACTGCGGCACCGGTTCGGCCGCGCGCTCGAGCCGTTGGTGCAGCCAGTCGGCCATCAGCGCGTGCCCGCGCGCGTTGAAATGTGTCTGGTCGTCCTGCACCGGGTGCTCGCCGCGCGCCAGCGCATCGCGGATCAGCGGCGTCGCGTCGAGCGTGGGGATGCCCAGGCGGGTGGTGATCGCCTCTACGGCGGCCGCGAAGTCGAGGCCCCCGCCCGGGTGCTGCAACGTGCCGGCGGCCGGCAACACGACGACGACGAACCGCACGTGGTGGGCGCGGGTCGCCTCGCGGGCGGCGCGCAAAATCGCCTCGAGCCGCTGCAGTTGCACGTCCGGCGGCTCGCCCGAGCTGCTTTGGTGCGTCAGGCTTGCCAGACCGCTGGCGGCGAAGGCGGCGGCGCTCGAGCCGGCGGCGAGCATGACGCGGCCGAGATACGGAAACGGGCTATTGGTCAGCAGCCACTGGACGCCGATCTCGCCGCTGTTCTGCGCCGGCGCCGCAAAGCGCAGGCGCGCGCTACCGTCCTCGTACGTCAGGAGGGATTGCCAGTCGCTGCATGGATGCGGCGCGCCGATGCCGGACAGATCGTTGCCGGCAAACAGGTACATGACGGCGACATCGAGCGCCTGGCGCGCGAGCCACCCGTTCAACACGACGAGGTAGTCGTCCGGTGCCATGCCCGAGATGCCGCCGTTGATATGCTCGACGGTCGGCTCGAGCGTCTGCAGCAGCGCGGGGAAGGCGGCCTCGCGCGGGACATTGGCGCCGAAGACCATGGAGTCGCCGATGTGCAGCACGCGCCGCGCCGCGTCGCGCCGCGGCGTAAAGCGATCGGGAAACTCGAGGCGCGGCGCGCGATTGATGTCGAGCACACCGTGGTAAGCCGCGCCGTAGGCGATGTCGCAGACGAGCTCCGACGTCAGCAGCGCGGCCGGCGGTCGCTCGCTGGGCGGCGTCAGTTCGGCCGGTCGCGCCAAATCGCCTTGCAGCGCGCGGCGCGCCAGGAGATCCGGGATGCCGGCCATGCGGAACGCGCGCGCATCGGGCGGCGTGGTGCGCAGCGCGTCCGCCAGCCAGAAGTGCGGTCCGTCGCCGACCGCAAACGCCGGTGGCGTGCTCAGCGCGGCGCGCGTAGCCACTTCGACGCCGAGCAGGCTGACGATGACCGATCCGATCGTCAGACCAATCGACCACGGCGCGGCGTACAGGTTATGCGCCGTGAACAACACGCCGGCCCCGCACAGCAGGCCTTCGGTCGCGGCGTCCCATACGCCGATCACTGGAAAGCAGACCGTCAGGAACGTGGTCGCCACCGCCGGCAGCAGCAGACATGCGGCGGCGGCGGCCCGGCCCGAGAGACGATTGCCCAGCCGGCGGCGGATCGCCATGCCGAGCAGCGTCCCGATGAGGAGCGGCGCGAGCAGCGCCGCCGCGGCGTCCAAGACCAGCATCAGATTATCCCCAGACGCGTTCTGGCCGTCGGAGTGCCGGTCGCCGTAAGGTATTGCCTATGCGAGCCCATGCCTCTGCCGAGCCTGTGGTCGTCGTCATCGCCGCCGTTACCGTGGTGCTGGCGTGGCTCGATCTCGCCGTCTGGATCACCACGCCGGCGACGGCGCTGGCCGCGCTGACGGTTCCGATCGCGTTCGGCGTGCTGCTCGGTGCGGGCCTTCGTCGCGCCATCGGACGCCGCTGCGGCGCGCCGGCTGCGCTCGCACTGTTCGTTCTGCCGATCGTCGCGCTCACCCTGCTGATGCTGCGCTTCCCGCTGATCGGCCTGTGGGACGCACCGCTCGAGGGCATGCTGATCAGCGCTGGGCTGCTGTGGACCGCGCACGCGGCGTTTGTCGATCGCTCGGGGGTGGCGCTGGCGCTCGGCTCGCTGCTCGTCAGCGTCGTGCTCCTCGAGATCGCCTGTCGCATCGCGCTACCCGATGCCCCGGCGTTTCCCAGCCAGAACGGGGCACACTTCTGGCTCGCAGACGCGATGCGCGCCGGACAGGAAAACCACTCGTGGGATCTGCGCAGCAAGGAAATCGTCTGCAACGTGATCTACGAGGATGCGTACAAAGGCATTCTCGACGTCGCCGCCGAGCGCGACGTGCACCTGCCGCGCAGCTTCGCGGCGCCTACCGCCGCGGCGCGGCGCATCCTGCATGTCGGTGATTCGATGACGTTCGGCTTCGGTGTGGGGCGCGACGAGACGTTCACCGCCGATTTGCAACGGCTCGAGCCGGACGTCCAGCAGATCAACGGCGCCATTCCCGGCATCGCGCCGGACGCCTACTACCTGGTGATCCGCCAGTGGTTGGCGCATCAAAAGGTCGACCTGTCGGTGATGTACGTCTTCGAAGGCAACGACCTCGACGGGCTCGACGATCACTATCCGTGTTGTCACTGGCAATCGCTGTTGACCTATGACTCCGAGGTCGCGCTGCGCTGCCCGAACGCGCCCACGCTCGATCTCGGGCAAGCGGGGACGACGTGGCTGCGCTACAACAGTCCGCCGCCATATCTGGTGCGCGTGCTGATTCCGTACTCGTCCGCCGCCGCGCATCTGGGCGCCGCGATCATCGGCGCCATGCCCAACCAACCGCTCGCCGTTCGACAGCCGCGTGAGCTCCAATTCGCCCACTTGGCGGCAATCCTGCGCGCCGCGCGCGACGCGGCGCAGGCGGCGCACGTGCAATTCGCCGTCGTCGTCCTGCCGACGCGCGAGTGGGTCGAGAATCCCGCCTCGGACCGCCATCTCGCACCGGAGATCGTCGCCGTGGCGCGGCGGCTCGGAATTCCGGTGTTCGATGCATCCGACGCGGTCGCCGCCGCCGCCGCGCGCGGCGAGTCGCTGTTCCTCTCGCAGCAGGATCCGCACTTCAGCGTCGCCGGTCATACGGTCATTGCGCAGTGGCTGCACCAGCAGCTGGCACCGCTCGTAGATCGTGCCCCAACAGATAAGTCGCCAACCCCTGGCCGATGAGGCGATGGCCCTCGGCATTGAAATGACAGCCGTCGAGGGCGATCTGTTTGCTGTCGACCGCCGGCAGCCATTCCGCCAAGTCGATGACTTCGTCGCCATGCGCGGCGGCGAACTGGCGCAGCATCGGCAGATCGTTGTTGGGGGCGATACCGGAGGGATTCAACTCCGGTGAAGCGAGAATCACCAGGCGTGCACCGCTGCGGCGCACGCGCTCGTCGATGGCGGCAAGCGGCGCCAAGACGCGTTGTGGATCGGCGGCGGTGGCGCCGTGCCGGCTCGCCACCGCGCGGGTCAGCAACCCATACAGACGCGAGTGGACGAGCAGGAAATCGCTCAACGACGGCGGCAACGGCAGCGCCCGCACCACCACGCGTCCCTGGTCGACCGTGATGTCGTCGGTATCGACGACGTGGCCCGCGATGACGCCGTACTGCCGCGCATCGTCCTCCCAGTAGTGCAGCACGACGAGATCGGGGCGGATGCGACCGGCGACCTCACCGTAGGCGGCGTTCTCTTGCGCGGTGTTGTAGCCGGGCACCGCGAGGTTGAGCACCGTGATGGGCTGGTTGCGCAGCGCCAGCGCGCGGCGGGCTTGCTCCAGGTAGGTCGCATCTTTCGGCAACGTCACGCCGTACATGATGGAATCGCCCAGCCCGACGATCGTAAACGGCATCGGATCGGCGGCCCGCTGAATGTCCATCGCGTCGGCGCGCGGCTGCGCGTGGTCCCACAGCAGCACGCCGTCGACGACGCGCGTCGGCGTGTCGGCGGTCGAAAAGCGCACGAACCCCGGCTCCAGGCCGATCAACCAGGCCAGCACTTCGGCCAGACCCAGCGCCAGCACTCCCGCGGTGGCGGCCAACGCCAGTCGCGTGAAGGTCGTCGCCCCGGCGCGGCGCGCGGCGCTCACGGCGCGACGGCGCTCGCGTCGTCGCCGGCGCCCAGCGCGCGCAGCTCGCCGGTGCCGTACAGCTCCGCGTACCCACGCCGCACGCCGTAGCACCGGTAGCCTTCCGCGCAGCGCGCGCAGGCGTCGCCCTTGACGAACTCGCCCTTGCCGCCGTCGGCCGTCACTGCGAGGGGCGAGAAGTCGCCGCGCTCGTCGGGCGGCACCAGGCACAACGGCATGCCGCACATCGAATCGAAGCCGCACACTTCCAGGCCCGCCGCGCGCGCGCGCGCCAGGCCGCGCAAGAGTGACGGCATGATGTCGCTGAAGCGCGGAATGAGCGAGGTCGTGCGCGGCACGACGTCGGTGTGCGAGCCGACGAACGAGAAGACGATCGCGGCGCGCGGCCAGCGCCCCGCCACGTATTCAACGAAGCGCGGGAAGTCGCTGCGATTGGCTTGGCAGAAGACGAAGTTCAGGCGCACGCGCACGCCCGCGGCGACGAACTCGTCGATGCCGCGCACGGTCGCCTCGAACGTTCCGGGCGCGCCGGTGACCGTATCGGAGAGCGCTGCGGTGGAACCGTGCAACGAGATCATCGCTTGGTCGAGCCCGGCATCGGCCAGCGGTTGGGCGAGTCGGCGGTCGGCGACCTTGGTGGCGTTGGTCTGCAGCTCGACGGCGCGCACGCCGCGCTGCTTGGCCAGCTGCACATACTCCAGCAAGCGCGGATTGAGCGTCGGCTCGCCGCCCGACAACACCAGCACGGCGTGCTCGCGGCCGGCTTGCTCGATCGCGCTGCGCACGGCGGCCTCGGCGGGCGGCGGCAGATGCGTCGAGACGAAGCAGAATTCGCACGATTGGTTGCATTGAAAGTTGATGCGCACGGTGTACTCGGCCACGGCGCCGTACGCGCTGTTGCGCAGCTCGTCGCGTCCGACGAACTCGCGTTCGATCTGTTCGGCGATGGTCGACACGACCGTCATGCGCCGGCGGATGCGGTGATCGAGAATCGGCTGCAGCGGCGGCAACGGCCGCGCCGCACGCGCGGCCTCGGGCATACCCGGACAGCGATCATTGACCAGACAGGTGGCGCAGGCGTCGATGCGCGCAAACTCCGCGCGGGTGCCGTGGCCGCGGTTGAGCGCATAGAGGTGTGTGATGCGCTCCGGCTGCGCGAAGATGCACGGCGGCACGAACGTCGCCGGATCGAGGCGCACCGCCAGGCCGGCGCGCCGCGCCGCGTCGGCGACGGCGACGACTGCGGTGGCGACCGCGTCGAGCGGCGCGCATTCGCTGACATCCGGCGCGTGGGTCGGAATGACGATGATCAGCGCCGCGACGGGCAGGTGCGCGGCGGCGATCTCACGCGGCAGCGCGGCGACCGCGTCGAGATTGCGGCGCACGATCGGCACGGTCACCTCGACCGCGATGCCGGCGCCGGCGAGCGCGCGAATGCCCTCGATGGCGCGCGCGAAGCCGCCGGGATCGCGCGTCATCTCGTCGGCGGTCTCCCCCCAGCCCGTCAGCTGCACGCGCGCCAGCGTCAAGCCGGCGGCGGCGAGCGCCTCGGCGCGCGCCGCGGTGACGAGCGCCGCGTTGGTCTCCAGCACGACGTGTACACCGCCGCTGGCGGCGCGCCGGACGAGATCCACGAGATCGCGGCGCAGCGTCGGCTCGCCGCCGGTGAGCACGATCTCGCGCGTGCCGTCGGTCAACGCCGCGGCGATGCGTTCCTGCACGGCGCCGCGCGCGACGAACTCCGGCCGCTCCGCCGGCCGCCGCGCGTTGCAGTACCAGCAGTTCTGGTTGCAGGTCTCGTTGGTGACGACGCGTTGAACGCGCATGGCGGGACGGCGGGCGGCTCAGCGAGCGGTGCCGCTAGAGCTCATCGATCTCTTCGTCGCTGCACAGCTGCACGCGCACGTCGGAGAGCGGTTTCGCCTGACAGAGCAGCACGAAGCCGCGCGCGATCTGCTCCTCGGAGAGGAAGATCTGGGTGCTCTGGTCGACCGCGCCCGAGAGCAGCTTGGCCGAACACATGCCGCACGAGCCCATGCGACAGCCGAACTTCAGGTCGACGCCCTTGTCCAATCCAATGTCGAGGATCGGGACGCTGCCGTCGGAGGCGTACGCGGCGTATTCGTAGCCGCTGGCGCGCACGATCTCGACCCAGTGCCGGCCGTCGGTCGGGCGGGCCTCGAGGCTGGTGATGGGCGGTCCCTCTTGGCGCTCGCGCCCGCGCCCGTACATGTTCTTGACGCGGTTCTGCTCGACCTCGATGTGTGCGCCGGCGAACAGCTTGGCGCGCGAGAAGCCGTACGGCTTCACCACGGCGCCGAGTCCCTCGGTGTGGCGCAGCAGCTCGTTGAGGTGTGGCAGGATCTCTTCCTCGGAGATCTCCAGCTTGCGTTGGAGCTCGGGAGCCAGCCCCAGGGAGCGCACCGGCTGCAGGATGAAATGGCGCACGCCGCGATCGAACGTGGCGCGGAAGATCGACTCGAGCTGCGTCACGTTGAGCCGCGAGACGACGATCTTGTGCGTGATGCTGATGCGCGTGCCGAGCGCCTCGGCCAAGCGTTGCAGGTTGGCGAGGCCTTGCAGCGCCTCGTACAGCGACTGTCCGTCGTCCTCGATCGGGTTGACATCGAGCTGCCCGGTGAGATCGGCGGCGTGCAGCGCGATGTCGAAGTACTCGAAGCCGGCCTGCAGGGTCTTCAGCGCAAAGTGCGGATCGGCGAAGGTGCGGAAGTGCGACGACATACCGAAGCAGGTGAAGCCGACCTCTTTGGCGAGGTCGACGTATTGGAATAGCTTCGGATGGATGGTCGGCTCGCCGCTGGCGAAGAAGAGCATGTCGAAGCGACCGGCGGAGTCGACGATCATCTGGCGCGTCGCATCCGCGCTGGGCATCGGCCGGTGCGTCGGGTTGAACTTCTCGATGCAGAAGACGCACTCGCTGTTGCAGGCACCGGTGCCGCGGATGTTGAGCACGCGCAGGTTCTCGTGGCCCGGGCCGCGGTCCGGGATGAAGCCGAGACCGACCGTGGTGGGGTCCGCGGCAGCCAGCTGCGCGACCAGCGCGTCGAGATTGATCGTCGGACGCCCCAAGGTCGGCAGGCCGCTGTTCGTGTCGCCGGCGTGGCGTGCGCCGCCGCCCGATTTGCGCAGGGCGTGATTGAGCGCGCGCGTCACCTCGGCAGCCAGCGCGCGCAGCGCGTCGGGCGTCACCTCGCCGCGCGGCCGAATGTGCATGGCGATCCGCGTCGGCTGCGGGCGGGTCAGGAACACGTAGCAGCGGTCGGCGAACCCGAGCACGGCGTCGTACAGCGCGAGGCGACTGACCCCCGCTTCGTCGATTTCGAAGGCGATGCTGCGCTGCTCGATGTCGACCGCCGGCGTCAAGCGCTTCGTCACCTGCGGCGCGGTTCCCGCCGCCGCCTCGGCGGTCTGGCGCTCGGCGTGCGGTTGCAGCGCGGTGAGCAATTCGACCGGGATCTCGACGGCGTTGGCGCGCAGCGCCGCGGCGAGCGCCCCGAGCACGCGGCTGAGCGAGCCGTCGGTGTGCGACGTGCCGCTGCCGCCGTTCATCAGCAGGAAATCGAGCTGGTCGGTATGCGCGATGCCCAGCGGCGCGCCACTGTTGCGGCGGATCGCGACGCGCGCGGTGCCGCCGTCCGTATGTTGAATCAGCAACGTCGCGGCGCCGCCGCGTATGGGGCCGACCGAGTCCAGCGACCAGCCCAAGCCCAGCTCGGTGCCGGCGTCGAACGGCGCCAGCAACGCCCAGGGCGGTGCATCGCCGAGCGGTGCGCCGTCGCCGGCCGCGCCGCCGCTGCCGTCGCGCAGCTTGCGCGCCGTCGCCGAGAAGGCCTCGTTGCAGAACTCGTCGCGCATGGCGTCGGCGCCGCTGCGCGCCAAGGGCTCGACGTGGGCGATGACGTGCGTCCCGGCGTCGGATAGCTCGACGCGCGCGCGCACGCGATACTGCTCGGCGATCGCCTCCAGGGCGTCGCGCCGATACAGATCGGTGTGAAAGTGGATCGGCTCGGTCATACGAACGGCGTCAGCTCCTCGACACCCCATCGTTGGGCATAGCGCAACGACACGCCGGCGCAGCGCCGCACGGCGCTGCAAGTGCGGCACGCGTCGCCGTAGGCGGACAACTCGGCTTCGATGTGCCGCATGGCATACACGCGATCGCCGCTGGCGTCATCCAGGTAGTGCGTCTCGCCAAACCCCGATCGTCCGACATTCTTCGCCTCGGCGTCGCCGAGCACGCAGCTCGGAAAGGATTCGAAGAACACGCGCAACGCACGGGCCGCCGCCAGCGCGCGCAGGCGGCGCACGGTCTGGCGCACGTCGTCGTAGCGCAGCGTGTCGATGCCGGACCAGCCGCCGCCGACGCCGATGGTCGAGGGGAAGACGAATTTGAAGCCGACCGTGCGTCCGAAGCGCGCCGCGCCATCGAGCAGATACTCTTCCAGATGGGCGAGGTTGAGGCGGGTGAAGACGCAGTTGATCATCACCAGCGCGCCGGCGGCGACCAGCTTTTCGATGCCGGCGACGGTTTCGTAGTGCGCCGCTTCGTTGACGCCGAAGATCGCCGCGCTGGTCGGCGCGTGGTGCGAATGGAGCGAGACGATGGCGCGCTTCAGACCCGTATCCATGGCGCGGCGGGCGAAGCCGGGGCGCGCGAAGCTGCGCCCGTGCGTGTTGATGTCCCAGATCATGCCGCTGTCGGCCAGGCGTTCGGTAACCTGCCAGAAGCCCGGATGAATCGTGGCTTCGCCGCCGGTGACGACGGCGCGACGGAAGCCGGCGGCGCGCAGGAACGCGGCCCGGCGCAGCAGCTCGTCGGTGGGCCGAAAGAACACCGCCGAGGATCCGGTGTTGCTGCACATTGGGCAGTTGTTGTTGCACTGCTCGCCGAAGCGAAACAGCGCCACGCTCTTACGCGTGACCGGAGCTTCCTCCGCGATGCACTTCTTGAGCAACGGTGCCGCGACGGGCGGTGGCGCGGTCGCGCGCAAGGCGGTTTCAACGGCGGGCATGGTAGGGAGGGGGCGACGCGGCCGCAGTGAGCCGCGCTGGCGTCGTCGGCGTCTACTCCGGGCTCGGCTTGTCTTCGGTCGTCGCGAGCGGCGGACGCCCGAGGCGACGGTCGAGCTCTTCGGCGACGATTTCGCGCACGTGCTCCGCCACCAGGCCGACGATCAGATCGACGATGCGCTTCTCGCCACCCTCCTCGTGCTGGTGCTCGTGATGCGCCTCCAGTAGGTGCCCGACGCGCTCTTCGACCAAATCGACGATGGTGTCGATGACGCGCTTCTCGTCGAAATCGCCGTCGCGTCGGCGCTCGCCGTCGCGCCCGCGTTGCTCACCGCAGTGATGATGACCGTGCCGCTGTTCGTGTTGGTGATGACGGCCGTGGCCGGCATCGTGGCCATGGCGGCCGCGCTCAAGCGCTTCGAGACGCTCGTAGATCTCACGTCGATCGTCGTGCCCCATCGAACCCTCCCCGGCTCGCGACTGCCTCGGCAGCGCCTCTACCGAAGCGCCAAATGCCCCGCTGCCACACGGCTGTTCGCAGACCCTCACTCTCGGGTGCAGCGGGTCAAAACGCAAGGGAAAACGCGGCTCTAATCGCGTCCGCCGCCGCCGCGGACATAGATGCGCGCGGTCTCGCCGGGGGCGAGCGACAGGCGGGTGAAGCCGGCCCGTTCGGGCTGGGTCTGGATGACCACCCAGAGCGGGTCGCGCAGATAGAAGCTGTCGTGGCCAGCCTCCAGGGTGACGATGGCATCGATGCGCTGCTGGACCAGGAAGTCTTGTAGCGGTTGCCGCGGGTCCTTTTGCCAGGCCTTCACCTCCTCGAAGCCCGGGCCGAGCAGTTCGCCGATGCCGTCGGTCAGCGTCAGCACCCGCATCGGCCTCGGCAGGTCCAAGCCGCGCAGCGCAGCCACGGCGTCGGCGATCGGCCGCGTTACGACCAGGCCGCCTGTGAACGCCGCCCCCGGCACGGCATAGGCGTTGGCCGGCACGAAGGGGCGCGGCACCGCGGCCAGGCAGGCGACGGCTGCGCTGACCCGCCAGCGCAGCGGCAGCGCCGGTGCCGGCAGCAGAATCGACAGGCAAACGGCGCCGGCAACCATCAGCAAGACCGCCGCCGGCAGCAGATAGTGCGCGATCGGGTAGATGAGTATGGCGCCGGCCAGCGAGGCGGCCGCGAGCGCTGCCCACGGCCATGCGACATGGCGGTAGGGCGCCAGCTGGCGCCGCAAATCCGGGCGCGACAGCACCAGCAGCAGGCTGCCCAGCGCGATGACCGCCAGCCCTGCCGACTCGCCGGCCACCAGCCGCGGTTGGGTGGCCGGGGCGAGCAGGGGGTAGTGGTCGAAACTGCGCGTGGCGAGAAAGCGCCCGGCCCCGACGAGGTTGTCGAGGCAGTGATGCAGGACGGCGGCCGGGTTGCGGCTCCACGCAGCGCTGAAGCTTGGCGCGTCGCCAAAGGCGGCGTGCCATGTCTCGCTCAGCCCTTGCGAGTCGCCGTGCCAGCGGTTCCAGTTCCAGGCGAAATGCTCGCGGAAGGCGACCAGCAGACGACTGTCGTCGTGCGCCGCGCTGAGGCCCGGCGCGCCGATCAACCCCACGCCGGCGCCGAGCACCGTCCAGGCGGCGGCGGCCCACAAAGCGGCGCGCCAATCGCCCTGTCGCAGCGCGCCAGCGGATTGCCACGTCGCCAGCAGGCACAGCCCCGCGCCGGCGCTGTACAGTTCCGGCCGGGCATAGGAGGCCAGCAGCACGGCGGCGGCGACGATCGCCGTGCGCCGCGCCTCAGTTGCGGCCAACTCGCCGAGCGCCAGCCCGCCGAGCAGCGGCAGCAGCGCAAAAATCCCGACTTTGTCGGGCAGCGGCACGTTGAGATCGGAGATCAGAAAGAGCAGCGCCGCGCCGATCGCGACGCAGCTGCGCCGCGTCAGCAACAGGACATAGGCGTACAACGCGACGCTCGCCGCCAGCGACAGCGCACAGACATTGGCCGTATAGAGCGCCAGCGGATCGGCAAACCACGCGGTGAACGCCTTGAGCCACAAGGCGTACAGCGGGCCCCACGCCGGGTCCATTCTCCACAGCTCGGGCAGCCGGGCTTGCGCCATGTGGATGTAGAAGCCGTCGGTCGACGGCATCGGGTCGAGGATCGCCGGCAGGCCGCTCAAATAAATGGCGTTGGCGGCGAGGACGACCAGCACGCCGAGACACGCGGCGGACGGGGCGACGGCGGGTCGCGTCGGGCCGGGCACCGGACTCGCCATCGCCACAGCGCGACGTGCGGGACGACGCGCCGCCAGCGCTAGTAGCTGGCGACGGAGTCGGAGTGCGGCTGCGCGGCGGATTGGTTACCGCGCAGCAGGCCGACCAGCGTGTCGACGACGGCCTTGGTGCGCGGGTCTTCCGACCCGTCGCCGAGCGCGAAGTCGACGCCGACCTGCGAGCGGTTGCCGCGCGCGCCGAGCGCAAAGCGGACATCGATGCGCGTGCCGCCGGGCCCGGTGGCGGTCAATTCGCCGGTGCGGTCGTCGGGCCAGCGCAAAGCGTCGAGGCGCCAGCCCGGCACCGCGAAGCGGCTGTGCAAGCGACCGGCGAGCGCGGCA
>Ga0265339_10000494_pt1 | contig 30748 bp, 25 predicted proteins | sample 4CB219metaG_FD_202085 | JGI IMG/M metagenome (GOLD analysis project Ga0265339, IMG submission 202085) | Rhizosphere microbial communities from Carex aquatilis grown in University of Washington, Seatle, WA, United States - 4-CB2-19 metaG | ecosystem: Host-associated > Plants > Roots >... | reverse complement strand
TGAAGCGCCGCACGCCCCAGCTCTCGTACCAATCGTAGGGGACCGGATAGACGTGATGGGCGGCGTCGAGCGTCGTGTAGTACGCCGTGTCGAACACCGCCACCTGCGCAACGCCGGGCAGCGCCGATTCGACGGCGGCGATCGCTTCCAGCGCGGGCGGATTGTGCAGCGGCGCGAGATCGATCAGGCGGCGCAGCTCCTCTTTCATGCCAGCGTCGATGCGCGCGCTCTGCGAGAGCGACTCGCCGCCTTGAACGACCCGCTGGCCGACGGCGCGGATCAGGCGCGCACCGCCGCCCGGACGCGCGCGCTGGTCCGACGCGCTCAGCTCCTCGAGCGCAACCGAGACCGCCGCGGCGATGTGGCCGACGCGCCGGCGGTTCGAGTGCAGCGGGCCACCGCCCGCCCACTGAATCCGAACCTCGGCCTGCTCCGGATCCACGCTCCAGTCGACGCTGCCGCTCGCCAGCGCGACGGAGGCCTCGTCGAAGAGACCGAGCTTGAGGCTGCTCGATCCGGCGTTCAGGACCAGGACGCTCACGTGTCGGTCCAGGCCCAGCCGCGGATCTCGGGCAGATCCTCGCCGTGCTCGCAAATGTACTCGCTGTGCTTCACGAGCATGTCGTTGCACCAGGCGAGAAACGGCCCCGCCTCCGGGTGCGACACGCGGCGCAGCGCCTCGATGCAGATGTGAAAGCGGCTGGCCTGGTTTTTCACCACCATGTCGAAGGGCGTGGTGGTCGTCCCCTCCTCCATGAAGCCGCGCACATGAAAACGCTCGGGGTGGGGACGGCCGTGCACGATCGCGTGCACCGCGCGCTGGTAGCCGTGAAAACCGAAGATCACCGGCCGGTCGGCGGTGAATAGCTGCCGGAACTTCGCATCCGGCAGGGCGTGCGGGTGAACGTCCGGGGGCGACAGGCACATGAGGTCGACGACGTTGACCACCCGGACTTTCAACGCCGGCACCTGCTTGCGCAGCAGCCACGCCGCGGCGACGACCTCCTGGGTCAGCGTGTCGCCCGCGCACGCGAGCACCACGTCGGGCTCGCTCCCGGAGCTTTCATTGCTGGCCCAATGCCAGATCGAGGCGCCCGCGGCGCAGTGCCGCACGGCCGCGTCCATGTCCAGCCATTGCAGCTCGGGTTGTTTGTCGATCACGATCAAATTGACGTAGTTGCGGCTGCGGAAGCAATGCGCCGCCGTCGACAGCAGACAATTGGCGTCGGGCGGCAGGTAGATGCGCGCCACCGAGCCCTTCATGGCGAGCACGGTGTCGATGAGGCCAGGGCCCTGGTGCGAAAATCCGTTGTGGTCATTGCGCCAGCAGGTCGACGTCAGCAGGATGTTCAGCGAGGGGATGGGCGCGCGCCACTGCAGCTTCAAGGACTCTTCCAGCCACTTGATGTGCTGCACCGTCATCGACGCCGACACCATGGCGAAGGCCTCGTAGGTCGCGAACAAGCCGTGGCGGCCGGTAAGCACGTAACCCTCGAGCCAGCCCTGGCACAGGTGCTCGCTCAGGACCTCCATCACGCGCCCGTCGGGCGCGAGGTGATCGTCGCCCGGGAGGATCGTGCCCGTCGAGCAGCGGTTCTCCACGGTGAAGACGTCGCCCAGGCGATTCGAGTTGGTCTCGTCGGGGCAAAACAGCCGGAAGGCGTTCTTCGGATCCTTGAATATGTCGCGCATCCATTGCCCCAGCCGCCGCGTCGATTCGTGGCGCTCCGTCGCCGGCTTGGGCACGGCGATGCCGTATTCGCGAAAGTCGGGCAGCTGGAGATCGACGGTGAGCCGGCCCCCGTTGGCGTGCGGGTTCGAGCCCATGCGACGGTTGCCGTGCGGCGCGAGCGCGGCGAGATCCGGCACGAAGCGTCCGTTCCCGTCGAAGAGCTCGTCGGGCCGGTAGGTGCGCATCCAGCGCTCCAGCATCTGCAGGTGCTCGGAGTTGGAGCGCACGTTGTCGAGCGGCACCTGGTGCGCGCGAAAGGTCCCCTCGACCGCCACACCATCGACGACCCGCGGGCCCGTCCACCCCTTGGGCGTGCGCAGCACGATCGCCGGCCAGCGCTGCCGGTCGCCGGCGCCGCCGCGTGCCGCGGCCTGAATCGCGCGGATCCGCTCGTGCGCGGCGTCGAGAGTCTGCGCGAACGCCTGATGCATCACCATCGGATCGCCGTCGTCGCCGCCGCGCGCGTCCCCGATCGCGGCGTCCGGGCGCGGCGTCTCGATGAAGGTCACATCGTAACCGTGCGCCTCGAGCAGCTTGCGCACGTCGCCGTCGTCGTCGCGCCCGAGCACGGTCGGGCCGGAGATCTTGTAGCCGTTGAGGTGCAAGATGGGCAGCACCGCGCCGTCGCGCGCCGGGTCGAGGAACTTGATGCTCTTCCACGCTCCTTCGAGCGGGCCGGTCTCGGCTTCGCCGTCACCAACCACCGCGACCGCGATCAGATCCGGGTTGTCGAACACCGCGCCGAACGCGTGCGCGAGCACGTAGCCGAGCTCGCCGCCCTCGTGGATCGAGCCCGGCGTGGGCACGCTGACGTGGCTCGGGATGCCGCCCGGCGACGAGAACTGGCGGCAGAGTCGGCGCAGCCCCGCCGTGTCCATCGAGACCTGCGGATAGACCTCGGAATAGGTCCCTTCGAGATACACGTTCGCCACAATCGCGGGTCCGCCGTGACCCGGCCCGGTGAGATAAATCACGCTGGCGTCGGTGTCGGTGATGAGCCGGTTCAGATGCGCGTAGATGAAGCTGAGACCCGGCGACGTGCCCCAGTGGCCGAGCAGGCGCGGCTTGATGTGCTCGGGGCGCAACGGCTCGCGTAGCAGGGGGTTGTCGCGCAAATAGATCTGGCCGACGGTGAGGTAGTTGGCCGCGGACCAGTACCGATGCAGTTGCTTTGCGCGCTCTGGATCGAGAGTTGCCATCGAATGTCTCCCCGATGCGGCGACGACGCCCGTACGAATCGCGCGGAACGTAATCACGGGTCGCTCGCCGTCAGCCCAAAATCGCCCCGCTCGCAGAGACGTTACACAATGCCGCCAATCGCGGCTGGACATTCGCCGACGGCCGGCTTATCAGGAACGCAGCTGAAGAAGGAGTCATCGCGTGCAGATCGGAATGATCGGCCTCGGACGAATGGGCGCGAACATGGTGCGGCGGCTCGTGCGCGGCGGCCACCCATGCGTCGTCACCGACACGCAAGCGCAAGCCGTGAGCGCGATGGCGTCGGAGGGCGCCACCGGCGCACCCTCGCTCGAGGCGTTCGTGCGGGCGCTGACGCCACCGCGCGCGATCTGGATGATGGTGCCGGCGGCGGCGGTCGACCCGATGATCGCGAAGCTGGAGCCGTTGCTCGAGCGCGGCGACATCCTGATCGATGGTGGCAACTCCTACTATCGCGACGACGTCGACCGCGCCAAGCGGCTGGCGCCGCGCGGGATCCACTACGTCGACTGCGGCACCAGCGGCGGCGTCTGGGGTCTCGAGCGCGGCTACTGCTTGATGATCGGTGGCGAGGCCGAAGTGGTGCAGCGCCTGGACCCGATCTTCAAGACGCTGGCGCCCGGCATCGGGTCGATCGAACGGACGCGCGGCGGCGAGCAGACGCGCGGCGCGCCCGCGGCCGGCTCGACAGCGGAGCAAGGCTACCTGCACTGCGGGCCGAGCGGCGCCGGGCACTTCGTCAAGATGGTCCACAACGGCATCGAGTACGGCCTCATGGCGGCGTACGCCGAGGGGCTCAACATCTTGAAGCACGCCAACGTCGGCAAGAAAGAGGAAGGACCCGACGCGGAGACGACGCCGCTGCGCAACCCCGAGTACTACCAGTTCGACCTGAACCTCGCCGACATCGCCGAGGTCTGGCGCCGGGGCAGCGTGATCGCGTCGTGGTTGCTCGACCTCACGGCCGGCGCGCTGGCCGGGGATCCCACGCTCGACAAGTTCGCGGGCCGCGTCTCCGACTCGGGCGAGGGGCGGTGGACGCTCGACGCTGCCATCGACGAGGCGGTGCCCGCACACGTGCTGGCGGCGGCGTTGTTCGAACGATTCAGCTCGCGCGGCGAGGCGGGCTTTCAGGATCGCGTGCTCTCGGCGATGCGCCACGCGTTCGGCGGACACGTCGAGAAATCGGCGGGCGGCCAAGGCAGCAGCGACGTTGGCAACGACGGTGGTAAGGACCAGCAATGAGCGACGCCACGCCCGACGCCAAAGCCGACACGAAGTCCGATGCCCTGGTGTTCTTCGGCGCCAGCGGCGATCTCGCCGAGAAGAAGATCTTCCCCGCGCTTTTCCGGATGACCGTGCGCGGACGCCTGGACCATGCGGTGATCGGCGTTGCGCGCTCGCAGTGGACGCTGGAGCAATTTCGCGCGCACGCGCGCGAAAGCCTGGAGAAGCACTGCGCGCCGCTCGACGGGGCCGCGGTCGACAAACTGCTGTCACGCCTGCGTTACGTCTCGGGCGAGTACGCCGACCAGAGCACGTTCGAGACGATTCGCCGCGAGCTGGGCGACGCGCAACGGCCGACGCACTATCTCGCGGTGCCGCCGAGCGTCTTCGCGACGGTGGTGGAACGCCTGGGCACCTCGGGGTGCGCCAAGAACGCGCGGCTGGTGATCGAGAAGCCATTCGGCCACAACCTGGCGTCGGCGCGCGCGCTGAACCGCACGCTGCACGCGGTGTTCGACGAGTCGGCGATCTTTCGCATCGATCACTACCTCGGCAAGGAGTCGGTGCAGAACCTGTTGCTGTTTCGCTTCGCCAACACGTTCCTCGAGCCGATCTGGAATCGGCACTACGTCGAGAGCGTGCAGATCACCATGGCGGAGAAGTTCGGCGTGCAGGGACGCGGCCGTTTCTACGACGAGACCGGCGCGATCCGCGACGTCATCCAGAACCACCTCTTGCAAGTCGTGGGATTCCTGGCGATGGAGCCGCCGCTGACGACGTACGCGGACTCGGTCCGCGACGAACAGGTGAAGGTGTTCCACGCCATCCGGCCGCTGAACCCCGAAGACCTCGTGCGCGGCCAGTTCAACGGATACCGCAACGAGGACGGCGTCGCCCCGGATTCGGAAGCCGAGACGTTCGCGGCGATTCGCTTGCACGTCGATTCCTGGCGCTGGGACGGAGTGCCCTTCTTCATTCGCGCGGGCAAGTGCCTGCCCATGTCGACCACCGAGGTGCTGGTGACGCTGAAGCGGCCGCCGCTCCGCCATGCCGGCCCCCAGGAAACCAACCACCTGCGCTTCCGCCTGAGCCCCGACCTCATCATCGCGATCGGCGCGCGCATCAAGAAGGCGGGCGAGCACATGGTCTCGGAGCCGACCGAGCTCAAGCTGATTCACCAGTCCGATCCCGACGAGATGGAGGCGTACGAGCGCCTGCTCGGGGACGCGATGACCGGCGACTCGACGCTGTTCTCGCGCGAAGACAGCGTCGAGGCGGCGTGGGCGATTGTCGATCCCATCCTCGATTCGACCACACCGGTGCACAGCTACGAGCCTGGTACCTGGGGCCCGGCGGATGCCGCTCGTTTGACGGCGGACATCGGCGGCTGGCACGCGCCCGCCGACGATTGATGCCGACGAGCCTCAGCGACCGACCCCCTAGTGATGGTCGTGGTGGTCGCCACCACCCGCGGGCGGATGCGGCGCCGCTCGCTGCGCCGGTGCCGGCGGCGCGCGCCAGCCCTGCGGCTGTGCGCGCGGCGCGGCCGCCGGTCGGGGAGCGGGCGCGGGCGCGCCTCGCCAACCCTGCGGCTGCGCCCGTGGCGGCGGCGCGGCCTGATACGTCGGGCGCGGCGGCGGGGCGCCGTGCGCCTCGTAGCGTGCCCGATCGTCGTAGCGACCGCCCGGTGGGCGGCCGCGCGGCGCCCATCCCGCCGGCCGGTAGTGCGCGTAGGTCTGCGGGTGCTGGATGCGCATCACCGCGCCGGGCGGCCGCCCGCTGACCCAACCACGATTGTATTCGTGCGAGCTGTACCAGTACCCACCCGAGAACCGCCAGTAGAGTCCGTCGGAGAAGAACACCGGCTCGTCATAGTCGGCCACGACCTGCACGCCGGGCGCGGCATAGACCAGGTCGGGGCCATAGCCGTTGTCGGGATAGGTCTCGGTGTAACCGACCGCGCAACCCGACGCCATCAGCGCGACCGTCATCGCCAGTCCGACCATCCATGCGCAATTCATTCGCTCAATCATAGGTACATACGCGCGCCGAGCGCGCCCTCCAGGAAGAAGGTCGACGGATCGAACGCCACGCTCGGCGCAATTTCGCCGTACGCTTCGAACCACTTGAACAGGTAAAGGTCGAGCCCGATCGGAATGCGCGCCGCAACCTGGAAGTCGCCGGTGTTATCGCCGTAGTTCCAGAACCAGAACCGCGCGCCCAGACCCGCGTGCAGGCTCAGCCGATCGTACGAGCTGTGCCCGGTCTGCCAGAGATAGTCTGCGTGGAAGCTGCTGCGCTGGCTGCAGGGATTGAACCGATCGCTACAAGCAAAGTCGCCCATCCCGAAGCCGAGCCCCAGATCGAGCGCGTTCGTCGGACGGGTCCAGATCTTCAACGTCAACCCAGGCGACGAACCGGCCACGAGCCCGACACCGATGGGACGCTGGATGCCGACCTCCGTCGCGTGCGCCGTCTGCAGGCTCGAGGCGGCCACCAGCGCCAGTAGGGTCAATGTAGTGAAAATTAGTTTTCGCATGAGCAACCCCTCCCGTGCCGAATGTAGGGATCGACCGGAGGGAGGCAATGCCACCCCAACCATCGCGGGAATGGTTAGGCCGCGGTGGTTGCCGCACCGCGAGAGGCCCGGCCATGCGCTAGGAACCGCTGCCTGCGACCGACATGGGCGGGACCACTTCCGCTTCGCCCGTCGGCATGGGGCCGAGGATCGAGACGAGCTCGTCGCGCTCGAGCGTCTCGTGCTCGAGCAGCGCGTTCACCAGGCGATCCAGCTCGGGACGCCTCTGTTTCAGCAGCGTCTCCGCCTCTTCCAGCGCCCGCGCCAGCAACCGTCGCGCCTCTTCTTCGATCGTGGTGATCGTCGATGGGCTGGTTCCTCCGGCCGTGCCGATGCGCTGGCCCAGGAACGGGTGCTCCTCTTCGTGATCGTAGTAAACCGGCCCGAGCTTCTCGCTCATCCCGTAGTGCGCCACCATGTGCGACGCGAGGCGCGTCGCCTCCTTGAGGTCATTCTCGGCGCCCGTCGAGATGCTGCCCAGCACCAGGCGCTCCGACGCGTATCCGCCCATGAGCACGCGCAGCCGCGACTCCAGCTCCGACTGCGCCATCAGGTGGCGGTCAGCGCCCGGGCTCTGCTGGGTCGCGCCCAGCGCCATGCCGCGCGGAATGATCGTCACCCGGTGCAGCGGCTCGGCGCCCGGCGAGAAGCGCGCCGCGACCGCGTGCCCGCTCTCGTGCACGGCGACGCGCCGCTTTTCCTTGGTGTCGAGCTTGGCCTCGCGCGGATCGCCGAGCACGATCTTGTCGTACGCCTCGGCGAAGTCCTCGCGCGTGATGCTCTCGCGCCCCTTGCGCGTCGCCGACAGCGCCGCCTCGTTGACCAGGTTCGCGAGATCCGCGCCCGAGAAACCCGGCGTGTTCTCGGCGACCTGCTGCAGATCGACGTCGGAAGCGAGCGGCTTGCCCTTGGCGTGGACGCCCAGGATCGCGCGCCGCGCGACCAGCTCCGGCCGGTCGACGAGGATCCGGCGATCGAAGCGGCCCGGCCGCAGCAAGGCGGGGTCGAGCACGTCGGGTCGGTTGGTCGCCGCGATGACGACGACCAGATCCGTGCGTTCGAAGCCATCCATCTCCGACAGCAGCTGGTTCAGCGTCTGCTCGCGCTCGTCGTTGCCGCCGCCCATGCCCGCGCCGCGCGCGCGTCCCACGGCGTCGATCTCGTCGATGAAGACGATCGTGGGCGCGCTCTTCTTCGCCTCGCGGAAGAGATCGCGCACGCGCGCCGCGCCCAGGCCGACGAACATCTCGATGAACTCCGACGCGCTGATCGAGAAGAACGGCACGCCCGATTCTCCGGCGACCGCGCGCGCGAGCAGCGTCTTGCCCGTGCCGGGCGGCCCCGCCAGCAAGACGCCGCGCGGCACCTTGCCGCCAAGGCGCCGGAAGCGCTCCGGCTCTTTCAAGAACTGCACGATCTCCTGCAGGTCCGACTTCGCCGACTTGAGCCCGGCGATGTCGTCGAAGGTGACATTGACCGAGGTGGCTTTGTCGAACTGGCGGCTGCGGTTCTTGATCAGGTTGCCGAGCGGCCCGCCCGCCCCGAGCATCCCTTGCGCGCGCCGCGACATCCAGAACCAGATGCCGAAGATCAGCACCCACGGCAACAGCGTGAACAACACCTGCACGGCGAACGGCTGCTTCTGGCTCTTGACGGTGATCTTCACGCCCTTTTGGTGCAAGAGCGGCAGCAACGACGAATCATTGGGCGCGACGTTGGTGCGCAGATCTTTGATCTGGCGGCCGTCGACGGTCTCGGCGCTGTTGAGGGTCGCGTCGACGACCTCGCCGTCGAGCACGACCGACGAGACCTTGCCCTCGTCGATCCATTTGTAGAGCTGGGAGTACGGGATCGCCGGCTGAGCGGTCTCCTCGCTGTTGGTCTTCCAGAACCACGTCGCGCCCAGCATGAGCGCCAGCAGGATCAGCATCTGGCGCGAGGTGCCCGATGGAGATGGGCTCTGCGGCGTGCCAGGTTTTCGTTGCGGGTCGCGGTTCGGGGACACGTTGTCGGCCATGCTCATCCTCGCTTTGCGCTGGTGCGATCACGCGAACGGCCCCATGAAGGGGCCGTTCACGTACAGATCGGGTTCTAGCGCGAGGATGGCCGAGACGCCCGGGTTCCGATCTACTTCGTGGTGTCGTTGTACTCGAACTCCCGGTTCGCCGGGTACGTGCCGTTGCTATCGCTCCACGACGTCGAGCTGAACTTGCGGCTGGTCGTCGCGGCCGCGGCCCAGGGCGAGGTCGCGTTGATGAACTTGCCTTCGGTCGAGTCACGGATCAGCGACTGGCCGTTGGGATAGACACCGGTCTTGATGTTGGCGGCGTAGGTCGCCAGGTTGACCTGGCCCTCGTCCCAGGCGCGGCCGAGCGTGACCGCGTTGGCGGCGACGGCCGACGGCGCGGTGAAGGTGACGGCGCTGATCAGGATGCCGTAGGGGTTGCGCGAGTCGGTGCTGGCCGCCAGGATGTTGCCGGTCGAGCGGCGGTTGTTGACGAAGTTGATCGTACCGCCGTCGAACACCATGGTGGCGCGGCCGCAGATGAAGTCGACGTCGCCTTCGATGTACGACGACTTGAAGTACGCGCGCGCGATGGTCGAGACGTCGAGGCTCGCCGCGAGCAGGGTGTCCTGGTTGCCCAGCATGCGCACGTTCTCGAACACGAGCTGATCGCCGCGCGTGATCAGCGCGACCGCCTGCGCCGCGGCCGAGCCGAGGCTCGCCTCGTTCACGTCGTTCGAGAAGGTGACGTTCTTCGCCTGGAAGCCCTTCGCGTAGGCGGCGAACGTCGCGCTGCCGCGCGTGCCGTACGTCTGGTAGGTGACGTTGGAGACCGACGGGGTCGGGTTGATGTTCGGCTCGCAGGGATTCGCGGGCGCGGTCTCGGCCTTGGGCTTGCCGGCGTAGTTGTTGTAGACGATGACCGTCTGGGTCGCGTCGGAGCTGGTGCTGTAGAGCGTGATCGGCGGAGCCGTCGACGGGACGCACACGACCTCGCGATACGTCCCAGGCATCACGCGGATGTAGACGCGGCTCGAGCCGGTGGCCGCGTTGATCGCCGCCTGCACCGTCGTGTGGGTCCCGCCGCTGGCGGCGACGGTGTACTTGGGCGTCCAGCTGGTGACGCTGCCGAGACCCGCGGTCGGGTTCCAGTTGTCGACGGTGGCCCCGGTGACGCTACCGGCTTGCGACAGGTACTTGAGGACCGTGAAGTTGGCCGCCTCCGTCGACGTCAGCAACGGGCGTGTCGCGGTGCCGGTGATGGCTCCCTCGGCGACTGCCGTGTCAATCGAATCGAGCGGCACGCAACCAAGCGCGGGCGCCAACAGCGCGGCGGACAGGACGAATGGCTTCAGCGATGTCATTTGGTGTCTCCCTGCATTGCGCGGCACATTTCGGCCGGCGTCTGCAACGGAGGGAATGCAGGAACTCTGCCGAGAAAAACGTCCGTTGCGATACATATCCGCGCGGGGCAGTGGACCTGCGAACCCGGTTCTGTTGTCGGACGCGTCCATCGATGTTGTGCCGACAACAACGGGCGGGTGGGCGCGATCGGCGCGATGCGACGGCGCAGCGTGACGGCGCAGCGCGAAGGCGCCGCTACTCGGCGAGGCGGCGGACGAACGCCACGAACGCTTCGTTGCTGGTCTTGAGACGCAGCGCGAATTCGCCGGATGCATCGGAGCGAACCACGCGCCCCTCGGCCTGGCAGCGGCGCTGATCTTCGAGCACGAACGCGACCGTCGCGGTCTCGTCGACGCGCACGCGATCACCCACGCAACGAAAGCGCCCGCCGGTCGCGGAGAGATCCAGGAGCTCGACCGTGATCGGTCCCGGCCGCCCCGCGATCTGAACGCCGACCGGCAACCCGAGCGGAAAGCGCGTGTGCCGCCGCCGATCTTTTCCGGCGGGCCGGGCCGAGTCGGCCTTGCCAATCTTCAGGTCGTCTACTTCGGGTCGCGCGCTTGCCATATCCGTTCGAGGCCTGATCCCGAGCATAGGATCAAAAGAAACAAGCGGAAGCGGAAATTCCTCCGGCGCAGCGAACCGGCCGCGGCGCAGCGCGCACAAATGACCGGTTTCCGGCGAACGATGCGCGCGCGGATCGTCGTCATCGTCGGCGCAACCTGGCCGTGACATTGCTCTGTCAGGATTCTGGCGCGGTTCCTTGACGCTCAGGCGCGGATCCGGCGACGACCGGCGTCGTCGCTTTCACGCCGCGAGCGCGATGTCGATCGACTCGTCATCTCCAGGGTTCCCCGCTCCAGCTTGTGACCTACCGCCGCGGCCCCAGGTTCGAGCTGAGGGCAAGATGCGGCGAGCACTCGTCAAGGTACTGGGGGGCGTGGTCGTGGGCCTGGCGATGCTGACGCTCAGCTGTGCGTCAGTCTCGATCGCAACCGACTACGATCGGAACGTGGACTTCGCGCATTACCGGACGTTCGCGTTCCTGGGCGGGCACATCTGGGTCAACGGGATGGCCGACGACAACAACACGCTGGTGAAGGATCGCATTCGCCGATCGGTCGTCGCGGAGCTGACGACGAAGGGCTTGCAACAAGTGACGTCGAACCCGGACGTCTACGTGGCCTATCTGGCCGGCGCGCGCACGCGCACCGAAGTCGAAGCCACGGGCCCCTACGTCGCGGGATTCGGCCCGTACTTCGGCGTCGGCGGTTGGTGGGGCCCGATGTACACGGACTGGTGGGCCCGGACATACACCGAGGGCACCCTGGTCGTCGATCTGGTGGACGCGCAGAGCAAGAAGCTGGTGTGGCGCGCGTATGCGGAGACCGAGGTCAACAGGCCGATCAGCGACCAGAAGATGCAGCAGGTGGTCGACAAGGCTTTCAAGAAGTTCCCTCCGCAGCATTGAGGGTTCCGAGCTCGATGTTGACGCACGGACCGCGGACGGCCCATGGTATCTGGGCTGACGCGGTCGTGATCTCTTGAACCTGCCTCTCGCTCCTCCCATCGATCCGATGCTGGCCAAGCTGTCTGCGGCGTTGCCCGACGGTGACGACTGGCTGTTCGAGCCGAAGTGGGATGGCTTCCGCGCCCTGGTCTTCCGGGACGGCGACGAGGTCTATTTGCAGAGCCGAGACCGCCGGCCGCTCGCGCGTTACTTCCCCGAGTTGCTGGCGCCGATCCGCGAGAGCCTGCCGCCGCGCTCGGTGCTCGACGGCGAGATCGTGATCGTCGGATCCGCGGGGCTCGACTTCTCGGCGCTGTTGCTGCGCATTCACCCCGCCGCCTCGCGGATCAAGCTGCTGTCAGAGCAGATACCCGCGTCGCTGATCGTCTGGGACCTGCTGGCGCTCGGCGACGAGAATCTGTGCCAGGTGCCGCTCGTCGAGCGGCGGCGCCGGCTGGAGCAGGCGCTGGCCGCCGCGCGCGCGCCGGTGCACCTGACGCCCGCGACGCGGGACCGCGCGCGCGCGCACGAGTGGTTCGAGCACTTCGAAGGCGCGGGCCTCGACGGCGTCGTCGCCAAGAAGCTGGGCGACCCCTATCAGCCGGGCCAGCGCGCCATGGTCAAGGTCAAGCACGCGCGCACCGCCGACTGCGTGGTCGCCGGTTTTCGGTTTCACAAGGAGGGCCCGGGCACGATGGTGGGCTCCCTGCTGCTCGGACTCTACGACGATTCGGGCGTGCTCCATCACGTCGGGATCTGCGCCAGCTTCTCGCGCGAGCGGCGCAAGAGCCTGCTCGAGGAGCTGGCCCCGCTGCGCGAGGGCGCGCTCGAGAGCCATCCCTGGCGCGAGTGGCGCTTCGACGAAGCGCAGGCGGCGCAGCGCATGCCGGGCGGCGGCAGCCGCTGGAACCGCGGCAAGGATCTGTCGTGGGAGCCGCTGCGCATCGAGCGCGTCTGCGAGGTCGGCTACGATCACCTGCAGGGCGACCGCTTCCGCCACGCGACCCACTTCATGCACTGGCGCCCCGACCGCCAGCCCCCGGACTGCCGCTACGATCAGCTCGAGGAGCGCCCGGCCGCCGAGCTCGCCGAGATTTTCAAATGACGTACAACGAGATTCGGCTGGTGACCGGCAGTGAGATCGCCGAAGTGGTGCTGCTGCGCCCCGCCGCGCGCAACGCGATGACCGATGCCATGGGCGCGGAGATCTGTCGCGCCGTCGACGAGCTCAACGCCGACGCGACGGTGCGCGTGGTGCTGGTGCGCGGCGAGGGCGAAGCGTTCTCGGCGGGCGGCGACTTCTCGATGCTGGCGGCGCGCGCGCGGCTGCCCGAGGCGGAGAACCGCGCGGCGATGCGAAAGTTCTACGCCGACTTTCTTTCCGTGCGCGCGCTGCGCGTGCCGACGCTGGCGGTGATCGCCGGGCCGGCCATCGGCGCCGGCCTGTGCTTCGCGCTGGCGTGCGACCTGCGCGTCGCGGCCGCGGGCGTGAAGCTGGCGGCCAGCTTCGTGCGCCTCGGCCTGCACCCCGGCATGGGCGCGACGTACCTGCTGCCGCGGCTCATCGGGCCGGCGGCGGCGGCCGATCTGCTGCTCACCGGCCGCGCGATCGACTCCGACGAGGCGCTCCGGCTGGGGCTGGTCAATCAAGTGCACTCGCGCGACGCCCTCGACGTGGCGGCGCGAGCGCTGGCAGCGCAGATAGCGGCCGCGGGCCCGCTGGCCGTGGCGCAGACCAAAGCGACCCTGACCGCCGCGTCCGACCGCGAGCTCGACAGCGCGCTCGATCGCGAAGCGGCGGCGCAGGCGATCGACTTCGGGACCGCCGACTTCGCCGAAGCGCTGCAGGCGGCGGCCGAGCGCCGAGCCCCGCGATTTCGCGGCGCGTGAGCCAGATGCTCAGCGGCACCAGACGGCGACGTTCAGCCCCTGCGTGGTGAAGAGCCGCGCGCCCGACGGCTGCGAGATCGCGATCATCCGCCCACCGCCGCCGGTCGCGCCAAAAACGCGCAGGAGCGAACCGTCGGCTGCCGCGTTCACGTGCAGCGCCGTCCAGTTGGTGGCGTGGGTGTGGATCACGATGGGGTTGGTCACGACGATGGAACCGTCATCGGAGCTCAGGGTCGGCGTCTGGTTCGGATCGTCGAACGTCCCGAGCGCCGCCAGCGTCGGGGCGGCCGGGCCGCGCAGTTCGGGCGCGCACAGCTTCGCGCCGTCGGGCTCGCGCCACAGATGAAAGAGCGTCGCCGTATCGCCGATCCCGGCGCCGAGCCGCCCGTCGGGCGTCCACGCAATCTGCTGGAGCGGATAGCCCACTGAGCGCACCGGCGCGCCGGTCGTCGGGTCGAACCAGGTCGTGCTGCCGCCCGTCGGTTGCGTCAAGTTGCCGCCGACGAGATCGCCCGCCGGCGACACGCCGAGAAAGACCGCGCCGTCCGGCCAGGCGAACTGGCTGATCGTGTGCAGATCCTGGGTCGCGAGCGCGCTCACGATCGCATCCGTCTGCGTGAACAATTGCTGTCCGTCGTCGCTGAACCCGAGCACGGTGCCCGTGAAGCTCGGATCGGAAACCAGCACGGCGCCGGTGACTGCGTCGTCGATCGCCAGGCCAGGTGAGAAGCCGCCGACCGCCCCCTCCGCGGTGATCGCCAGGGCCAGCCTGCGGCGATCGGACGAGAGCGCGAAGCCGCTGAGCGCGCGCGAGAACAGGTCGAAGAGCACCGTCTGCTGTCCGGTCGCGGCCACGCGCAGCTCGAGGCGCGTGCTCGGCGGCGAGTCGCCCACCTGATACGCAGTGTCGACGAGCAATGTCGCGTCGCCGGCGGTGAACGTCAGCCGTGGAATCGCCTCGCCGAGATCCAGGTTCTCGGGGTTGATCACCAGCGAGGTGACGATCGGCGCGCCGGTCTTCCAGCTGGTCACCGCGCCGGTCGAATCGATGACTGTGCCCAGCGACGTCGCCAGGCGCGAGCCGTCGGAGGAATACGCCAGCGACGACGCGGTGCCGTCGATCGTCGATGCGGGCGGCGACGCGTACGTCGCCAGGGGCGCACCGTCGGACGCGCGCCAGACGGTGACTTCCCCCATCTCCGCCGACAGCACCGCCAGCGCCTGTCCGTCGGGCGTGAACGCCGCCGCGTCGAGCACACCCAGCGGCGAGGCGATCTGCGCGACCTCGTGCCAGGGGTCGGTCGCTATCAAGCGCACCGTACCGCCGCTGGTGCGCGCGGCGACGTGCCTGCCGTCGGACGCGATCGCGATCGCCTGCCAATCAGCCTCGGGACCGAGCGTCTGGCACCGCACGTAATTCTGCCCCGGCGCCGCCGGCGCCAGCTCGAAGGACGGCGACAGATCGAAGGACGGACAGACGCCGATCGCGGCCGCGCCCCCCGTGCCTGCCGCGCCACCCGCACCCGCGCCACCCGCACCCGCGCCGCCGGCACCTCCACCCGCTGAGCTTCCGCCCGCGCCATTCTCACCGCCGCGGGAGGAGTCCGCTCCCAGCTGGCGGAAGAGATCCGTTTCGTCGCAATTAGCGAACACCGTCGTGCCGACCAGAACGACGCACCCGATCCATGCACGACGACTTACGATCGACTTGCAGTGAGACGAAACGGCCGAGACGTGCATGCGGTTTCGCGAAGCAAGTCTTCCGCCACTCTGCAAATCCAGCGTGCACGCGCTCCACGCACGGTCGCCGTCACCCAACGGTGACGGCGACGGGATCGAGCGTGTCGAAAAAACGCTCGACGCTCGCTCCATCACTTCACGACGGCCAGCGCGTCGACTTCGCCGGCGCCGTAAAAATTGTTGAAGCGCGGCGGCCCGACGCAGGTCGCGGGCGTTCCGGTCGCCCCGGGATCGTATGGCGCGGCCGGGCACGGCAGAGGCTTGGCCGTCAGGCTGAGGACCGCCAGCACCACGTCGGGAGGCAGCTTGCCGAAGCGGCTGATCGCCAGCGCGGCCACGCCAGTCGCGTGCGGCGTCGCCATCGAGGTGCCCTGGATGTACGCGTAGAACGCGCACGTCCCCGATGAGCAATCCTGCACCTGCCCGTTCCACTGGGCGGCCGCCTGATAGAACAGCGACGACTCCGGCATGCTCGACAGCACCTGCCCCACCGGATTCGGCAGCACCAGAGCGTCGCCGCCCGGCCCGGTCAGGTCGACTGCGCCCACGCCGTAGTCGGAGAACGACGACAGCAGTTGCGTCGGCCCGACGGCGCTGACGCCGATCACGTGCGGTGTCTGCACCGGCAGCACGCGGCACCGGGCGCCCGACGGATCGCTGAGGTGAGCGAGATCCAGGAAGAAGTTCCCGGTCGCCGCGACCAGCGTCGTGTTGCGGCGCGCCGCCTGAAGGACCGCCGCGCGGACGATGGCGATCACCGCCGCGCGATCCGGATCGTCGGAGCAGAAGATGTCGTCGATGGGCGGATCGGTCGGATCCAGGGTCAGGCTCGCGTTCATGAGATCGAACCCATGCGCCGCCGCCCAGTCGATGCCGCACACCATGGCGTCAGCGAACACCAGACCGAAGTTGGGATCGTTGACGTCGTCGACCGCGACCTTGACCGCCGCCAGCCGCACGCCCGGCGCGACGCCGACGATGCCGACGCCGTTCTTGGCGGCGGCGATGATGCCGGAGACATGCGTGCCGTGGCCGATGAGGTCGTTCGACCAGACGCCGGCGGAGGTGTCGGTGAGGCCGCCCACGCACGACACGCTGACCGACGCGTCGACCTGCGTGGCGAGATCCGGATGGCTGGCGTCGATCCCCGAATCGAGCACGCCGACCAGCACCCGCCGGCTGCCGAGCGAGATCGCGTGCGCTGCCGGCGCGCGGATCTGGTCCATGTCCCACTGCAGAGACGACAAGGGATCGCCACCCGCGCCCGGCCGCGGCTTCGGGGACCGCGCCGCGAACACCGGTGCCAAGACCGGCGCGATCCGACTGTGCACCGCCCGCGCGGCTCCGACCGCCTGGATCCCGGCGGTGGCGCGCAGTCGCGCCGCGAACCCCGCGTCGCTCGAACGCGCCAGCACCGCGCCCGCGGTCAGGTAGCGCGCGGCGATCGTCCCGCCGGCCGCGGCGACCAGCGCGGCGGCGTTGTCGGGGACGCCGCCCGCCACGAACGAAACCAGATACGAGCCTGACCTTGCGCCGGCCGTGAGCGCCGAGCGCGTTGGTGACAATTCCATTTTTTCGTCGGGCGCGCACGCGCCAACACCGACGCAAACCACCGACAGAAGTCCCATGGCAACGTGAACGACACCGTGACTGCGAGCCCACTCGATCATCGCCAAACCTCCCACTGAGAGTCACCTCGGGGACCGGGCACGCACGACGCCCAGTCCCCGAACGGGCGCACGATACGCGAAACAGTGGGGGGGCCGAAACAATTTAAACGCGCAGATCGCGTGTGCCCAATTGCCTTCGGGGCGCCGATGCGCACGTTCGCGTGACTGATGCAGAGGCGCAACCGCCCGCGTCGTCATTTCTCCGGATGTCGCGAAACTCGGTTGACGTGGGGATCACACACATCTATCCTGTACGGACCGTAAGGAGGAACACATGTCGGGATGGAGAGTTCTGCTGCTGGCCGCCACGATGTCTTTGGGTGCTGCACCGGCGTTCGCGAATCATCGATTCCCACCGCCACCACCACCGCCTTCACATCACGGGCATGGCGTGCCGGAGATCGATCCGGCGGGCCTGGGCTCCGCGGCGACGTTGCTCGCCGGTGGCGCTTTCCTGCTCGGCGCGCGTATCAAGCGGCGTCGCAAGGCTGAGAGCATCTGATCCCTTCGGTTGGCGCCGAGTCGCTGACCGAGTCACAGACTAAGTCCGGCTCGGACGTCCAAACGTCCGCCCCACGCGGTGCACCTGGTACCGTGGCTCGCGTCCCCCGCGCGAGCCATGGTCCTGGGCATCCTGCCAGCCATCGCGCGCGCTGGCTCGGACTCATCGTGCTCCTTCTCACGGAGGGGCTGGGGCTGGGCATTGCCTTCGACAGCGATTCGTTCGCCGCCCTTCCGCACGGGTGGTGGACGCCGCTGCTTCATCTCGCGGGCGCCGCGATGCCGGCCGCCGCCGCGCTCCTGGCCGCCGCCGTGCTCCTGGTCTGGGCGCGCGGAACGCCGCGCACGCGCGCGCCGGAGATCACGGTCGTGGATTCTCCGCGCCGTTACGTCCCCTGCTTTCTCCTGCACGTCGCGAGCTTCGGCGCGCTCGTCGCCGTGAGCCGCGTGCTCTTCGGCGGGAGCCCGGTCGCGATGAGCCATCCGGGCGCGATGGTGGCGACGTGGCTGGGCGCCGTCGCGCTCACCGTCGGGAGCTGGCTCATGGCGCTGGTGCCGCCGTCGGTGATCGCGCGCCAGGTGGGCGCGCGCGCGGGCCTGATCGCCGGCGCCGCGGCGCTGGGCCTGGTCGCGTTTCTGATCGGGCGGCTGGCGCAGGGACTCTGGATGCCCCTGCGTCAGGCGACCTTCGCGTCGGCGAGCTTCGTGCTGGCCCTGCTGTCGCCCACGGCGGTCGCGGATCCGGCGACGCTGGAGCTGGGCGCGCAGAAGTTCGTCGTCGAGATCGCGCCGCAGTGCTCGGGATACGAGGGCGTGGGGCTCACGTGGGCGTTCGTGCTCGCGGCGCTGTGGCTGTTTCGCGCGCGGCTGCGATTTCCGGCGGCGTTGCTCCTGCTGGTGCCGGCGACACTCCTGCCGTTCATCGCCAACATCGGCCGTTTGGTCTGCCTGGTCTTGCTCGGTGCGTACGTGTCGCCCGAGCTCGCCGAGGGCGGCTTCCACTCGTACGCGGGATCGATCCTGTTCTGCGCCGTCGCCCTGGGCATCGTCGCCTTCGGCCTGCGCATGCACTTCTTCGCGCGCGACCGCGAGGCGGCCCGCGCCGCCGACGGCAGCACCAGTGACAGCGACGGCGACGTGAGCGACGGCACCGTCGCCGCCTACCTGGTGCCGTTTCTGGTGATGACGGGCGCGGGGCTGATCTCGCGCGCATTTTCCGGCGGGGACAGCGAGCCGCTGTTCGCGCTGCGGCCCGCGGCAGGCCTCGTCGCGCTCGTGCTGCTGAACCGCCGCTATCGCGCGCTCGTGCGCGATTGGACCGCGTCGCCGGTCGCATGGCTGGGCGGCGTCGGCGTCGCGGCGATCTGGCTGGCGTTCGAGCGATGGTGGCCGGCTTCGACGGCCGCAGCCGGGTTGGCGAGCGCGCCGCCGATGCCGGTGGCGATCGCGCGCGCGACGTCGGCGATCGTGCTCGTGCCGATCGTGGAAGAGCTCGCCTTTCGCGGCTTCCTGGCGCGCCGCATCTGCGCGGCGGCCTTCGATCGAGTCGACGCGGCCACGCTGCCCTGGCGTGGCCTCGTGATCTCATCGGTCGCGTTCGGGCTCCTGCACCACCGGCCGGTCGCCGGCATCGTCGCAGGGCTGGCGTACGGAGTCATCTACCGCCGGCGCGGCGTGCTCGGCGACGCCGTCGTCGCGCATGCCGTCACCAACGCCGCGCTGGTGCTGGTCGCCTGCGTGACGGGCCGCTGGGATCTCTGGACCTGACTGTCGTCCACAACGGGTGCCGAGCGGTATATTGCCGCCCATGAGCGCATTCGAGTACCAAGAGCTGCTCCCCGCCGGCCACCACGACGACACGCCCTATCGCCTGCTCACCACCGAGGGGGTGTCGACCTTCGAAGCGGCGGGCCGGACATTCTTGAAGGTGGCGCCCGAGGCGCTGACGCTGCTGACGCGCGAGGCGATGGTCGACATCGCGCACCTCTTGCGGCCGGGGCACCTGGCGCAGCTGGCGCGCATCCTCGACGATCCCGAGGCGACGCCCAACGATCGTTTCGTGGCGCTCGAGCTGCTCAAGAACGCCAACATCGCGGCCGGCCGCGTGCTGCCGTCGTGTCAGGACACCGGCACCGCGATCGTGATGGGCAAGAAAGGACAGCTGGTCTTCACCGGCGGCGGCGACGAGGCGGCGATCGCGCGCGGCGTGTTCGACACCTACACGACGGCGAACCTGCGCTACTCGCAGCTGGCGCCGATCGACACTTACAAGGAGGTCAACACCGGCACCAACCTGCCGGCGCAGATCGAGATCTATGCCACCGACGGTGACTCCTACGATTTTCTGTTCATGGCCAAGGGCGGCGGCTCGGCCAACAAGAGCTATCTCTATCAGGAGACGAAGGCGCTCCTGAACCCGGAGAGCCTGATGTCGTTCATCGACGCGAAGATCCGTACGCTGGGTACGGCGGCCTGTCCGCCCTACCACCTGGCGATCGTGATCGGCGGGACGTCGGCGGAGTACACGCTCAAGGTCGCCAAGCTCGCGTCGGCGCGGTACCTCGACGATCTGCCGGCGGAGGGCAACAAGCTCGGGCGCGGCATCCGCGACCGAGCGCTCGAGGCGCAGGTGCTGGCGCTGGCGCAGAAGACCGGCATCGGCGCGCAGTTCGGCGGCAAGTACTTCTGCCACGACGTGCGCGTCGTGCGGCTGCCGCGCCACGGCGCCTCGTGCCCCGTCGGCATCGCCGTGTCGTGCTCCGCGGATCGCCAGGCGCTGGGCAAGATCACGCGCGACGGGATCTTCGTCGAGCAGCTCGAGACCGATCCGGCGAAGTACCTGCCCGACACCACGCACACGCAGCTCGAGGGCGAGGTCGTGCAGATCGATCTCAACCGGCCGATGGCCGAGATCCGCGCGAAGCTGTCGTCTTATCCGATCCGCACGCGCCTCGCGCTGTCGGGGCCGCTGGTCGTCGCGCGCGACATCGCGCACGCGAAGATCAAAGAGCGCCTCGACCGCGGCGAGGGAATGCCGCAGTACCTGCGCGACTTCATGGTCTACTACGCCGGCCCGGCGAAGACGCCCGCGGGCTACGCATCCGGGTCGTTCGGCCCGACGACGGCGGGGCGCATGGACGCGTACGTCGATCTCTTTCAGTCACACGGCGGCAGCATGGTCATGCTCGCCAAAGGGAATCGATCCGCGGCGGTCACCGCCGCCTGCAAGAAGCACGGAGGCTTCTACCTCGGGTCGATCGGCGGTCCGGCGGCGCGACTGGCGAAGGACTGCATCAAGAAGGTCGACGTGCTCGAGTACCCCGAGCTGGGCATGGAGGCGGTCTGGAAGATCGACGTCGTCGATTTTCCCGCCTTCATCGTCGTCGACGACAAGGGCAACGACTTCTTCGCCGGCATGACCGGCGGCGGCGGCGACGGCAAGACGCGCCTGGCCGTCGCGCCGTGACCGCGATCAGTCGTTGGCGATTCGCGCGAGGTCGGTCGACTGTCGGATCGCCGCTCGGATCGCTGCGACGTTGAACGGGTGATCGAGGACGACGGCGCGAAGCCGGCGCGCGCGGCGCTGCACGTCTTCGTTGGCGGTCATCAGGATGAACGGCGTCTTGCGATCGCGGCTGCGCAGGCCTGCCAGCACCGACAGGCCGGCGATGCCCGGCAGCGCGTGCTCGCAGATCACCAGATCGATCGGCGCGCGGCCAGCTTCAATCAACGACGACGCCAGCACTTCCAGCAACTCGCCGGCGTCGCACGCCTCGACGACCTCGTGACCGTCGCGCCGCAGGACCAGCGCCAGCAAGCGGCGCAGCGTGCTGTTGTCCTCGGCAACCAGGATTCGCAGCGGCGCGCGTCCAAGGTCTGGCGCCACGCCGGCGCTGCGCGTGCTCGCGTCGGACGGCGTGGAGAGCTCGGCGGGAGAGACATGCAGATCGTACATCGGGAACCTCCTTTACGTTCGACCCATGCGATTGCACTCGGGATGCCAGCGCGCCCGATCGCCGCGACGACGGCAGATCAGCGCGCGTAGCGACGGTGGCGCGTGACGGCAGGCACCGCGGCGCTCACGCCCGTGCCGTCTTGACCGGCGCGCGCCGCGCGACGTGCCTCGCTGTCAGCTCGACGCGCGCGGGCGCCGTCGATGCTGCAAAAACCGCACGTCCCTGTGCAGCTTTCGCAGCTAGACTCCCCGCCGGAGGTCGACGAATGAAAATTGGAGTCTTCGGCACCGGCATGGTCGGAAGCGCGATCGCGACGAAGCTGGTGGAGGTCGGTCACGACGTGCGGATGGGCTCGCGCACCGCCGGCAATGAAAAGGCCGTCGCCTGGACGAAAGCGGCCGGTGCACGCGCGTCCGAGGGAACGTTCGCCGACGCGGCGGCGTTCGGCGAGCTGCTGTTCAACTGCACTTCGGGCGGCGCATCGCTGGCCGCGTTGCAGGCCGCGGGCGCGGCGAACCTCGGCAGCAAGGTGCTGATCGACGTGTCGAATCCGCTCGACGGACGGCCGCCCACGCTGTCGGTCTGCAACACCGACTCTCTCGGCGAGCAACTCCAGCGCGCGTTTCCGGATCTGAAGGTCGTCAAGGCGCTGAACACGCTGACCGCGCCGCTGATGGTCAACCCGTCGCTGCTCGCGGGCGAGCACGACGTCTTCATGTGCGGCAACGACCACGCGGCCAAGGCCAAGGTCAGCGAGCTGCTGCGCGGCAGCTTCGGCTGGAAGAACGTCGTCGATCTCGGCGACCTCAGCGCGGCGCGCGGCCAGGAGATGTACGTGATCTTCTGGGTGCGGATGTTCGGCGCGCTGAAGTCGCCGATGTTCAACATTCACATCGTGCGCTGACGTCCCTTACGGCTGGACCTTCGACGCCATCACGTCGACTTGCTCGATCACTGGCGGCTTCGCCAGCAGCTCGGGCGCCTTGGCCATCAGCGCGGCGGCGAGCCGTCCCGCGAGGTGCGCCTGGCGCCCCTTCTCGTCGTTGAACGCGTCGAAGATCGCGAACGTCGACGAATCGAAGCGAACCGCGAACCAGAGCGGCGTCGCGGCCTCTTCCTGAACCACCGACAGACCGCCCGCGAGCAAGCTCGCGAGCTCGTTTTCCTTACCCGGCTTGGCGTGAAGACGAACGAATAGACCGACCTTGACCATGGCGTTCTCCTTTGCGCTGGAACGTGAAGCCTCGAAGGCGTTCCCGGGATCTGAGCTCTCCCCAGGAAAAGCGCAAGGCGTTAAGCGGCCGCTACTCGAGCGAGAACGAATGCGATACCCGGACCGACTCGGTTCCGTCGAACGACGGGAACGACGCCGCCGAGACCAGGCGCACGATACAGTCACCGGTCGGCGTGCCTTCGAACTCGCCCGCGAGCGACGCCGACTCGACGGTGCCGCTCGGGTTGACAGCGACGCGCACGTCGGCGACGCCATCCACCTGGAAGCGCTGGTGACAGGCGACGACGCGGTTCTGGAGACGCGCGAGCGCCGAGCGCAGCTCCTTGACCGTCTTGGGTGGCGTGCTGCTCGGGTCCTCGGCAGCAGCCTCGACGGCCTTCTTCGGTTTGTCGGCCGGCGTGTCGGCCTGCGCGGCCTTGTTGTCCGCGGCAGCGGGCTCGGGGCTGTCGGCGGGAGCGTTGTCAGCAGCGGCATTGGCCGCCGGCGTCGCGCCCGCGGGCGCTGCGCCAGCGTTCGCGGCGGGCGCGTTGCCGTTGGCCGCCGCCATGGCCGCGGCCGCCGCCGCCGAGAGGCCGCGCGAGCGGCGGTGACGGTAGTAGCGCATCGGGCCACGCGCCGCAGGCGCGGGTGGCTCGGCTTCGGGGACCATCGCGGGCAGTCGCGCCATCGGCTCGATCTGCACCGGCGGCGCCGGCTCGGCGACAGCGGCGGCCGGCGCGGGCACGGCTACCGCGACCGGCGTGCGCTCGGCCGACGACGCCGACGGCGCGCGCGCGATCAGCCAGACGCCCAAGAGGCCCGGAAGCAACACCGTGGCGCATCCCGCCGAGAGCCAGATCCACGACAGCCCCGCCGTGAGCGGCGCGCGGTCGTCGACACGCGCACCGACGACGGAATGCCGCCCCATCATCCCCGACAGCTCGGGCCCGCGCTCGTGCGCGGCCGGCGCGGAACGCGCCGCCGCAGCCAGTGCTTTCATGGCGACCAGATCGCTCGACTCGCTGCGACTCGAACGGGTCATTCTTCCGTTCTGGTTCCCGCCGGCTCGGTGATTCATGGGAGCCCTGCCTTGCGCGCGTTATCGCACAAGCAACTACTTTATCGCGCCGCTCGATTTTCGTCGCGGGTTTTTTACAAATTCGACTCTGTCCGGCGCAGTCCGTCACGTACGGTGCGCCAGACCCACACATCCCTCGCACCACATCCGCATCGCCTCCGCATCGCCGAACTGATGACGCGGGCGCCCGTTCGAACGAAATCAAGGGCGCGACATACCCTGAATTCCCACGCCCTCGGCCCGCTCGCCCCGCTTCCCTCAATTCCGAGAGCACATTTGCCGATGTAAGACAGCGTGAAAGCGGCGGGACAGATCATTCTCATCGAGCCCTCCGAGAGCGGCCGGGAGATGCTCGCGGAGCGTTTGAGGATGCAGGGCTATGCGGTGACGGTGGCTCCCGGACCTGCCGAAGGGGCGCACCTCGCGCTCTCATCGCCACCGACGGCCGTCGTGGCCGACCTGTGGATGCCCGGCATCTCCGGCGTGCAACTCTGCCGTTTGCTGCGCGCCGAACCGGCGACCGAGAACGTGCCGGTCGTGTTGCGCGGCCCCGACGGACAGCGCAATCGCTTCTGGGCCGAGCGCGCCGGCGCCGCGGCCTACGTCGTCAAGGGACACATGGGCGATCTCGTGCGCACGCTGTCGCGCGCGGTCAACAATGCGCCATCGTCCGACGACTTCTTCACCGACCTCGGCCACGCCGACACAGACATCCGCGATCGTATCGCGTCGTATCTCGACAATGCGCTCTTCGAGTCGGTGATCGCGTCGGAGGTGCGCAACCTCAGCCTGTGTGGCGCGTTCGATCGGCTGTTCGATCTATTGAGCCAGTTCGTGTGCCAGGTCGCCAGCTACCGCTGGATGGCTGTGGTCACCGAAACGCCGGCGCGCCTGGGATTGCACGCGCACCCGTTGCGCGTCGCCGAGGCGCGCGAGGAAGCGATCCGCGCGCTGAAGCTCAATCCGGACATTCACACGGTGATCGTCGAGGACGACGACGCCTACGACGATCCGACAGGCCGACCGCCCATGGTGCTGCCGGTGACTTTCGCCGACGTGCGCATCGGGCAGATGGGATTCGCGGGGCGCCAGGCGCTGGGCGATCAGGAAGATCAGATCGTGTCGATCATCGCGCGCGAGCTGGGCGGCCCGATCCGGATGGCGACGCTGGTCGAGGAAGCACAGCGTCTGGCGACGATCGATCCGCTCACGGGCCTCATGAATCGGCGCGCGTTCCTGAACGCGCTCGACATCGAGATCGAGCGCTCGATGCGCCTGGACACGCCGCTGGCGCTGATGTTGATGGACGTGGATCACTTCAAGGCGATCAACGACAACCGCGGCCACGCGTCGGGCGACTCGGTGCTGGCGGCGATCGGACGGCTGGTCGTGAAGCAGGCGCGGCGGGTCGACCTGGTGGCGCGCTGGGGCGGCGAGGAGTTCGTGGTCGCGCTGGTCGGCGCCGACGCCGTCACCGGCCTCACCGCGGCCGAGCGCTATCGCGAGGCCGTGCAGCGGCTGGCCGTGAACGACCACAGCGGCGATCCGATCCCGGTGACCGCGTCGTTCGGGCTGGCGGTTCTGGAATCGGGCGAGAGCATCGAGAGCGTGATCGATCGCGCCGACCGCGCGATGTACGCGGGCAAGACCGCGGGCCGCAACTGCGTGCGCGTCTCGCCCTCCACGCAGCGCACGTACGGCCAACATGCCGCCGCAGCCGCCGCCGGTTGAGATCCGGCGGCCGCCGAGGCGGCCGTTGTTTGCCTTTCAGGACGGGAGGCTCACTGGACGGTGATCATCCCCTGCTGCATCGTGTTCGTGTGCACCTTGCAGAAGAACGGAATCATCGTGCCAGAGGGCGCCGTCGCCGGGATCGTGAAGCTCGCGCTCGCGCCAGCCGGGATGATCCCCGTATCGAAAGTCACGCCGGCCACTGCACCGAGAGTGTAATTGCCCGCCGCGGACTCGCTGGTCAATGAGTGCGGAACGCTGTCGTTGTTGTGCACGGTCACGGTGCCGCCCGGCGCGACCGTGAACTGATCCGGCATGTACATGAAGCTCATGATCGTGACGTCGACCGCCGACGCCGTGGTCACGACCCCGTCGGTGCCCGCGTCGGTCGCGCCGCCGACGCCACCCGCGCCCGCCACGCCACCGGCGCCGCCGAAGCCGGCCACGCCGCCCACGCCGCCGTGCCCGCCGGCGCCGCCGTCGCTGCTACAGCCGCTGCCAGCGAGCGGCGCGATCAACACGACCGCGCCAGCCATCCCCACGACGCCGAGCAAGCCCACGGCTTTCAGCATTTTCTTCAACACCGGACTCCGACGCACTTCGCTGTTTTTCATGTTTGTGCTCCTTCCTACGCCTCCAAGCTGCGGCTCACCGGAAAGGTCACAAGTCAGCAAGAACCTGCACGCCAGGCGTCGCCGGGGAGAACGCGCTAACATCCGCCGCGATGATGACCGAGACCAACACCGAGCTCCGCGCCGACGCCCGTGCGATCGAGGAAGCGAGCGCGCGCCTGCGCGGCGCCGCGCCCGAAGACATCCTGCGCTGGGGGCTCGAGCGCTTCGGCGCCAAGCTCGCAATCGCGTCGAGCTTCTCGATCGAGGACTGTGTGGTTATTGACATCGCGAACCGAGTCGCCAGGGAGCTGAGCGCGCCGCTGCGCGTGTTCGCGCTCGACACCGGGCGCCTGCCCGAAGAGACCTATCTGACCGCGGAGCGCGTGATCGCGAAGTACGGCGTCCCGATCGAGTGGCAGTTCCCCGACCGCGTCGCCGTCGAGCGGCTGCTGCGGGCCAAGGGGCTCTACAGCTTTCGCGATTCGCTCGACAACCGGCACGAGTGCTGCGGCATCCGCAAGGTCGAGCCGCTCGGCCGCATGCTGGTGACGCTGGATGCGTGGGTCACCGGCCTGCGGCGCGAACAGTCGGTGACGCGCACCGAAGCGCACGAGGTCGAGCGCGACCCGGGCTACGGCGGCATGGCCAAGCTCAACCCGCTCATCGGCTGGTCGACGGTCGAGGTGCGCGCGTACGCCGACGCGCACAAAGTTCCGATCCACCCGCTCCATGACCGTGGCTACCCGTCAATCGGTTGCGCCCCCTGCACGCGGGCGGTCGCACCCGGCGAGCACCCGCGCGCCGGCCGCTGGTGGTGGGAAAACCCCGAGAACAAGGAGTGCGGGCTGCACGTTCGCTGATCACTTCACGCCGAACAGCCGGCCGATCACATTCGTGATCGCGCCCGCGGCCGCGCCGATCAGCAGCATGCGCAAGCCGCCGCGCAGGGCGCCGCGCCCGGTGAACAGGCTGATGGTCGCGCCCACGCCGAACAGCGCCACGCCGGTGAGCGCGACCGCGATCACCAGCGCGCGCGCGCCGGCGCCGAGCGCGAACGGCAAGAGCGGCACGAGCGCGCCGCCCGCGAACGAGAGGAACGAGAACAGCGCGGCGCCGAGCGGCGAGCCGAGCTCGTCGGGGTCGAGGCCCAGCTCCTCGCGCGCCAGCGTGTCGAGCGCGTTCTGCGGGTTTGCGATCAGGCTTTGCGCGACGTGCGCGGCTTGCTCCTTGGGCAGCCCGCGCGCCTCGTAGATCAGCGCCAGCTCCGCGGCCTCCTCGGCCGGATAGCGCTGGAGCTCGTCGCGCTCGGCCGAGATCTGCCGCTCGAACATCTCGCGCTGCGAGCGCATCGACACGTACTCGCCCGCCGCCATCGAGAACGCGCCAGCGAGCAAGCCGGCGAGCCCGGAGACGCCGATGACGTGGCGATCGGCGGTGGCGCCGGCGACGCCCAGGATCAAGCTCGCGTTCGAGACCAGGCCGTCGTTGGCGCCGAAGACCGCTGCGCGCAGGTTGCCGCCGCGCGCGCCGCCGAAGCCGCGATGGCGGCGGCCGATGTCCTCGACCGACGTCGGCATCGCGTGCTTTGCGAGCGGATCGGCGCCCGCATCGTCGCGCCTGGACGCCCCGTAGATCGACATGCCGCGCACCTTCATGGCCGAGAGCACGCCACGCATCCGCGAAGGGCCGAGGCGGCGCAACAGCACCGCCACCAGCCGCGCGCGTGCGCTCGGCGCATAGACCGGCGCGGGCGCGCCATCCCGTCGCAGCTCCGCTTCCCAGATCGCGGCCTGAGATTCCGCCTCGTGTCCAAGCTTTGCGAAGAGAGCGCGCCGCTCGGGTGTACTCTCGGTCGTGGCCAGGACGGTGTACAGGAACACGGATTCCTTTTCCTGGATCCAATTCTGTTGCGCGCTCATGTCCGAATTGTAAACGGAGCCGACAATTCACCGAATTGCATCGAGACAACGCTGCAAATATTTCCGCCTCCGCTGTCGCTTTTTTGCCTCCCTGAAACCTGACAGTGAGTAAGCTTGCCGCCCTGTGAGCCATGCCCGAAGAGATCACCTCTAGCCTAGTCGATGTCGCGCACGAAATCCTGCTGCTGCTGGGAGTCGATCCGCGCGCGACCAGCGCGGGCCCTGTCTCGCTCGAGGCGCTGCGCAAGTGCACGCGCGAGCAGCTGATCGAATACGCGCGCCGGTTGGGGCTGAGCGGCGTTGCGAAATTGAACAAAGAGCTGCTCGCCGGGCGGATCCAGAGCGCTCTCGATCGATCACACCCCGTGCCTTCGCAGCGCGATGACTCGCGCGATGACTCCCGCGATGACTCCAATGGGGCGAGCGACGGCGATCCAACGGGCGACGACGCGCCGCCGGACGGATCGACCAAGAGCGGCCTGGCGCCGTTCCCGGAGAAGTTCGACCTCGGGCCCGACTCGCAGGAGGAGCCGACCCCGCACAACATCCCCTGGAGCTACGGCCAGAACCGCGTGACTGCGATGGTCGTCGATCCCGACAAGATGTTCGCCTACTGGGAGTGCACCGACGCCGCGATCGATACCGCGCGCCGCGGGCTGGGGCAGGCGGGCGAAGCGGCCTGGCTCAACCTGCGCATCTACGACATCACAGGGCGCCTCTTCGACGGCACCAACGCGCACGGCTACTTCGATCACAAGATCGAACGCAGCGACCGGCAGTGGTTCTTCTTCATCGGCAAGCCGACTTCGGTCGCGTGCGTGGAGCTGGGGCTGAAATCAGCCGAAGGCTACTTCGTGAAGATCGGCCGCTCGAGCCGCGTCGAGTTCCCGCGCCGCGAGCCCGCCGGATCGAATCACGTCGAGTGGCTCACCGTGGACTTGTCGACCGGGAACGCGGGCCAGCCCGTGCCCGGCGCCCCTCCCGGCCCGGGCGGCGGCGGCGGCGGCACGTTCGGTGGCGGCACCGCGAGCCAGCGCGGGCTTCATGGTGTCCCGGAGTGGGTCAACGGCGGCGGCGGCGGCGTCGTCGGACCGGGTGCGCCCGTGGGCCCGCACGTCTTCGAGCGCCGCTGGGAGTGGCGCGAGGCGCTGGGCGGCGGGGTCACCACGCAGACCTGGACTGGCGAGCGCACGCAGGCGGAATGGATCGGCCCGCTGCTCCGCAGCGCCTGGGAAGCCGGACCGTTCACGTACGCCGTCCAATCTCCCGCCTACATCGAAGAATGGAATGAGGGAACGATGACCGTGCGTTCGGAGCACGGTCAGGTGCAGATCGTCTACGGACCCTGGCAGGTCGTGATTCGCGGCATCGGCGCGCACGCAGAGCGGCGCGTGCTCGCGACCTGGGAGATCCGGCGCAGCTGGGCCACCACCCTCGGCGTCGAGCGCGCCGAGACGGTCTGGGGGCCGCTCACGCCCGGCAGCTCGGAGTGGGTCGCCCAAGGCGGGAGCGAACGGATGTGGATGGGCGCCAGCGAGCTGCGGCTCGGCGGCGCGTCCGAGCTGTTCCTGGTGGGCGCGAGCGAGCTGCGCCTCGGCGGCGCCAGCGAGACGCGCTACTCCGGCGCCAGCGAGTGGATGATGCGGGGCGCGAGTGAGCGCCTCATGCGCGGCGCGAGCGAGTGGCTCTTCGCAGGCGCCAGCGAGCGCATCCACGCAGGCGCCAGCGAGCGCATCTACGCAGGCGCCAGCGAGATGCTCATGCGCGGCGCGAGTGAGCGGCTCTTCGCCGGCGCCAGCGAACGGTTGGGCGCCGGCATCGTCGAGCCGCCATCAGACAGCTATCCGGCGTCGCTGGGCGACGACGCGGTTTCTCAACCGCCGGCCTACCCGGTGAAACGCTAAGCGCGAGGCATCTCATGGCCACCGGCTACTTCTCCCTGGTTCTGCACGCTCACCTCCCCTTCGTCCGTCACCCGGAAGATCCGACGGTGATGGAAGAGCAGTGGCTCTACGAAGCGATCACCGGCACATACCTGCCGCTCTTGCAGATGTTCGAGGGGCTGGTCTCCGACAACGTCCCCTATCGCTGCACGGTCTCGCTGTCGGCGCCGCTCATCACCATGCTCACCGACGATCTCCTCAAGGAGCGCTATGCGCGCTACCTCGACCGGCTGATCGAGCTCGCGGGCAAGGAGATCGAGCGCACGCGGCCCGAGCCGCAATACCAGCGCCTGGCGCAGATGTACCACGATCGCTTCCTGTCGCTGCGCCACACCTGGCGCTGCCACGATGGCGACCTGGTGTGGGCGTTCCGGCTGTTGCAGGACGCCGGGCGCGTCGAGGTCATCACGTCGACGGCGACCCACGCGTTCTTTCCGCTGATGGATCGCAACTGGGCCAACATCCGCGCCCAGGTCCACGTCGCCGCCGATCTCTACGAAAAGAACTTCGGCCACCGGCCGCTCGGCATGTGGCTGGGCGAGTGCGGCTATGTGCCCGGCGTCGACGAGCTGCTGCGCGAGGCAGCGGTGCGCTACTTCTTCGTCGACACGCACGGCGTGCTGTTCGCCGATCGCCGCCCGCTCTACGGCGCCTACGCTCCGATCTACTGCACCAGCGGCGTGGCGGCGTTCGGGCGCGACATGGAGTCGTCGCAGCAGGTGTGGAGCAGCAAGGAAGGCTACCCGGGCGACAAGAACTACCGCGACTTCTATCGCGACATCGGGTTCGACCTGCCCATGGACTACATCGGGCCGTACA
>Ga0265339_10000493_pt1 | contig 30791 bp, 27 predicted proteins | sample 4CB219metaG_FD_202085 | JGI IMG/M metagenome (GOLD analysis project Ga0265339, IMG submission 202085) | Rhizosphere microbial communities from Carex aquatilis grown in University of Washington, Seatle, WA, United States - 4-CB2-19 metaG | ecosystem: Host-associated > Plants > Roots >... | reverse complement strand
CTTGTGCTGTTTACCACGGGGCTGGGCACGCCAACGGGGAATCCGATCGCGCCGGTGATCAAGATCTCGACCAACTCGGCGCTGGCCGCGCGCATGCCTGACAATATCGATTTCGATGCGGGCGGCATCATTACCGGCGAGGCTACGATTCCTGAATGCGCGGAGAAGCTGCTGGATCTCTCGATCGAGGTGGCCAGCGGGCGCGCGCTGACCAAGGCGGAGCTGCTGAAGCAGAACGACTTCATTCCGTGGAAGAGGGGCGTGTCGCTGTAGCGTTCGCGCCCAGGCTTCATCAATGTCTCTACTCCAGATACGACGCCACCACCGCCAGCGCGGCGATGGCCGCCGTCTCCGCGCGCAGGATGCGCGGGCCCAGCGATGCGGCACGCCAGCCGTTGGCGTCAAACAGCGCTTCCTCTTCCGGCGCCCAGCCGCCTTCAGGGCCGAACGCCAGCTCCAGGTTCGGCATCTCATTGCGCGAGGCCTCGATGGCTTCATCAATGAGCGCGCGCAGCGTGGTGGTGCGTTCCTGTTCGGCCAGCACGATGCGCGTGGCCCGCGACTGCGTCCGCGCGTAGTCGCCAAGTTGCACGGGATCATGAATCATCGGCACATCGGAGCGGCGCGACTGCTGCGCGGCCTCGTGCGCGATACGACGCCAGCGCTCCACGCGTTTTTCGGCGGCATCGGCCAGGTGCTTCTCAGTCCGGCGCGCGATGGCGGGCACGATGGCCGCGACGCCAAGCTCCGTAGCTTTCTCAATGCCCCACTCCAGGTGATCGAACTTGAAAATGGACATGACCAATGTAATTGGCAGTGCGGGATCGGCCTCGACTTCGGCCAGCAGATTGAAGCGCACCTCGTCGTTTGAAACCGCGACGACCTCGGCATGAAACACGTGACCACCCGCCACCACGTCGGCCTCCATGCCCGGCCGGGCGCGGAGCACGCGCGCCATGTGCTCGGCCTGCGCCCCGATCAGAGTAGCGGTGGCTTCGTCCCAGTGTTCGGCAATCCAGCGGCGGCGCGTCATCGTAATTCGTCCTCCCCCAGATTCTATGCGCCTTTGGCGGCTATGCCGCCATGCACGCGTTCATTGATGGCCAAAAACACTGAGGGGACGCTTTGAAGCGTCCCCCCTGGTGTTTTGCCTGTGGTTGATGGTCGCTACTACTTCTTCTTTGCTGCCTTCTTCGCGGCCTTCTTCGCAGGTGCTTTCTTGGCTGCCTTTTTCGTTGCCATTTTCCTATTCTCCCTTTTCGATGGGTTGCATCGAAACTGCAACATGAATTGCAGTTGAGTGAATGTATAGATTCATGCGATGCAAGTGTCAAGAAAAAAACGAATGGAGAGTGGAAAAAGTGGCAACAATTTCTCGGGATGGTTTGCGAGATGCCTTCCGCGTTTTCAGATGACGTGCCTCGCATGAAGCAAAGCGAGTCCCAAACCGGCGATCAGATCCTGCCACGCATGCGCGATCATTCCCGCGCGCAGACTGCGGCGGAAGATGGCGAGCAGGCTGAAGAACGCGCCGAAGATGGACAGCATGACCATTTGGCGCGCGCCCTGATAGCCATGCGCCATGCCGAAAAGAATTGCGGAGAACAACACGCCAGCCCATAGCGCGCCGCGGCCCCAGGCAATGAACTGACGTTGCAAATAGCCGCGAAAGACGATCTCTTCCGCAACGCCGGCAATCACGCAGACCAATATCCATGCGGCGATTTCGCTCGCCGTTGCCGGCGCAAGCTGGAGCAGAGTGTGGATGGTATGTTGCTGCGCGGCATCCGGCTGGGCGTTCGGCGCAAAGGTTCGATGATGGACCGCGGCGTCCGCCACCTCCCAGAAAATGCCCACCGTGGCGAGAACAAACAGCGAGCCGACCCAGAAGATGCTGGCGATGCCGAAATCGATTGCGACGCCTCGGATGCCGCTTTCCAGTTCGCCCATCAGGGAGCGGAATGGAAGGCGCCGCATCCGCAGCCCGAACCAGATCCAGGCAAGCATCACCAACTCCATGGCCGCCGTGAAGGCATACGTGCCGAGGCGGCTGACGCGTACGGCATGCGGCCCTGCCATTTGCTTTGCGCCGGCAATCGAGATCAGCGCAATGCCAGCGACGAGCAGCGCGGTATGCCACCACGGCGCGATGGGCTGTGTCGCTTGTGGATAGTTCTTTGGCGATTGGAACAACGGCGGTGCGGGCTCGTTGGGCAGCAAGAAAAGGAATTCCTCTGCTGCCGATCTTACGTCAACGTGATGGGAAGATGCCGCAACCCGGAGCTGGCCGCTTATGGCTGCGTCTTGCAGTGTTCGCCGGAATTCTGCTTCACCCAGTCGGCCAGCGTTCCGGCCTCGCGTTGCTGCAGCAGGTCGTCGAGTTGTGGCTGGCGGTCCTTGGGAAATGCCGCAATTACTTTTTCGTAGGCGCGCAGCGCTCCCTCAACGCCGGCGAGAAGTTCGCCGTTCAAGTCCGGCGGATCGTCCTTATGTACGATCGCCCAGCGGGTCTGCGCCAGGAACATGGCGTCGAAAGGAATTTGACTATGCTTCTTATCCTTCTTGGGGAACTGGACAAGGGAGCAAATGGTGCTGTGGATATCAGGAACTTCAATCATCCACGCCACCACCCACGCGATTTCGGGTTTCAGATCCGGGCTCAGCGGGTCGGATTCGAAGTGGGCGATGTAAGCGAGAGCCTTCTGCCTCTCTTCGGGCGTTGAGGGTCCGCGCTGTTGCTGAGGTTGGCATACGGCAAAGGCGGACAGGAACAAGCACGCCGCCGCGATGACGGTAAGAGAGCGAATACTTATGCCAGGATTCTCCTGCCGGCCATCATACGCCCGTGTTCGGCCTCAGCACTCGATGATGTTCAAGGCAAGCCCCGCCAGGCTGGTCTCCTTGTATCGCGACTGCATATCCATTCCGGTCAGGAACATCGTGCGGATGACCTGGTCCAGAGAAACCTTGTGGGTCTCGGATTCGTTCATGGCGATGCGGGAGGCTTGCACCGCTTTCATCGCGCCCATGGCGTTGCGCTCGATGCAAGGGATCTGCACAAGCCCGCCGATGGGATCGCAGGTCATGCCCAGGTTATGCTCCATACCGATCTCAGCGGCGTGCTCGATTTGGCCATTGGTGCCGCCGAGTGCGGCGGTGAGTCCGCCTGCGGCCATGGAACACGCCACGCCCACCTCGCCCTGGCATCCGACTTCGGCGCCGCTGATGGAAGCATTCTCCTTGTAAAGGATGCCGATGGCGGCGGAAACGAGGAAATAGCGGTGGATGCCCGCGAGGCTGGCGTCGGAGATGAAGGTCTCGTAGTATCGCGCGACCGCCGGAACCACGCCCGCGGCGCCGTTGGTCGGCGCGGTCACCACGCGGCCGCCTGCGGCGTTCTCCTCATTCACAGCCATGGCGTACACGGTTACCCAGTCCAGCGGGGCCAGCGGATCGCTCGCTTTACCTTCCGCCTCTTTCGCGCGCAGGCGCTCGGCCAGGCGATGCGCGCGGCGCTGTACATTCAGTCCACCGGGCAACGTGCCGTCAGTGGCCATGCCCCGCTCCATGCAGTCGCGCATCGAGTCCCAGATGCGATCGATGCCGGCGCAAACCCGGTCCCTGGGTGGCTGCTCACCTCGGGCGGCCATGCGCGCGCTTTCGTTACGCAGCATCAGCTCTGCGATGGAGAGCTTGTGCGCCTCGGCGACCTCAAGCAGTTCCGCCGCGCTGTGAAATGGAAACGGAATCGCGGGCGCGGGTTGTGCCGCATCCGATCCGGAAGCGCTCTCCGGCTTTTCCGCATCCTCGGTAATGAAGCCGCCGCCAATGGAGAAGTAGGTGCGCTGATCCAGCACCTTTCCAGCGGCATCGTACGCGGTAAACCTCAGGCCGTTGGGATGCTGCAAGTGCGCGCCCGGAGGATTCATCACGGTGCGATGGAAGACCAGATCATTGGGCTCATCGAAAGGAATAGCGTGCCGGCCTGCAAGGCTCAGCGCGTGTGCGGCGCGGATTCGGGATACGGTGGATTCGATGGCGGCGGGATCGACGGTGGCGGGCTCGTTTCCTGAGAGGCCCAACAACACCGCGCGGTCCGTGGCGTGGCCGATCCCGGTGAGCGCCAGCGAACCATAGAGTTGGGTTTCCACGCGGGCAACGCGATCGAAAACACCGCGCTCGACCAGGCCGCTGGAGAAGCGATGGGCCGCGCGCATGGGACCCATTGTGTGCGAGCTCGACGGGCCAACCCCAATTTTGTAGAGGTCAAAGAGGGAAGTCATTTGCAACCTACCGCAACGATGGTACGCCTCCGGCAAGGCTGCTGACGATCCCGTCGCGGACTGCTGCAGGGGATTGAGTTCCAAGCAGAATGAACTCCCTTGACCTGCCGGTATTCAGAATTACGTGAATGCGTCCGGAGTGGAGAATCCCGCCCATTCCCCACTTTTGGCGGTCATCTGCTTCGATGCTGGTTATGAGGGCGCGTTCCATAAAGAACCCGCCACGCAGCCGGGATAATTTCTCGATCGCCTGTCGATCGCGAATGAATTCGTCATCTGTGAGCATTGCCTCCCAAGGCTCGTAATAAGTGCGATTCGCATTGGTCACAACCCCAGCGACCCGCCAGCCGTACAGCCCCTCCGGCGCAACAAAAACCAAAAATGTCCGGTTAAGAATGCCCCAGAAGTACTCCATCGCAATGAATCCCGTTAGGGGCGGATTCTGAAGGTCCGACGGCAGGGGCTCGCTTTCCAGAATATCGAGAGCCGGCTGTTGACGAATGGCGGAGATCAGATTCCATGCAAACAGTGCGCAGAACCAGGCGAGTGAAAAGGCGAGGTCGACCTTTAAAACGAGGACCCAGTCAAATCGGAATTTTTCGCCGGAAAGGAAATCGATAACCTGGCGAACCGGGGAGAGGATAAGGACGCACAGGAAAACGATCAGCGCTGTACGGGCCGCCGACTTCGCGCACCAAGCCACTCTGGAAGGGTTAACCATTCCCTGCGATTTAAGCGCAGGACTTCGGGGTTCTGCAAGTGCTCATGCAACAAGAGCGTCATCCGTCACAGTCCACCGTAGCCAGCGCGGTGATAAACTCCGTGCACGTTTCAGCCATGCTATTCAAGGTCCTTAGCGCCGCTGTTTATGGTATCGATGCCAACCTGATCGACGTGGAAGTCGATTACAGCGGCGTTGTGTCTGACCAGGATCATTTCCACACCGTTGGATTGCCTGACGCGGCAGTGCGCGAGAGCCGCGACCGCGTTCGCGCCGCCATCAAGAACTCCGGTTACCTGATCCCGCCCACCCACATCACCATCAATCTGGCGCCGGCCGACTTGAAGAAGGAAGGCTCCGGGTTCGATCTGCCCATCGCAGTCGGCATTCTGGGCGCGTACGGCGCGCTGCACACTGACGACCTGAGCCGGTTCCTGCTGGTGGGCGAACTGGGACTGGACGGCAGCCTTCGTCCAATTCCGGGCATGCTCCCGGTGGCCATCATGGCGCGGGAGAAAAATATTCCCAACCTGATTCTTCCGGCGGCCAATGCGCCGGAGGCCGCTGTCGTTGAAGGCGTCAACGTCTACCCCGTCTCGTCATTGCTGGATGTGCTTGAACTGCTCAACACGACGGTTCTGGGGGTGATCCAGAGGGAGCCATTCCGCGTCTCCACTGAATCACTTTTGACCGAGTTGCAACACTTCACCGTCGACTTCAAGGATGTGCGCGGGCAGCAGACCGCCAAGCGCGCATTGGAGGTTGCGGCTGCGGGGAGCCACAACATATTAATGATCGGGCCGCCAGGTTCGGGCAAAACCATGCTGGCCAAGCGGCTGCCATCCATCCTTGCGCCGCTGACCTTTGAAGAAGCGTTGGAGACCACCAAGATTCATTCGGTCGCCGGCGTGCTCGACGCTGCGGCTGGATTGGTGACGCAGCGGCCGTTCCGCTCGCCGCATCACACCATCTCTGACGCGGGGCTCATCGGCGGCGGCATCGTGCCGCGGCCGGGAGAAGTCTCGCTGGCGCACAATGGACTGCTCTTCCTGGACGAGCTTCCGGAGTTTCCCCGCAACGTGCTTGAAGTGATGCGGCAGCCTATGGAAGATCACACGGTGACCATCGCGCGCGCCAGCATGAGCCTGACGTTTCCGGCGCGGTTCATGCTGGCCGCGGCCATGAATCCCTGCCCCTGCGGCTACTTCAATGACAAGTCGCGTGAGTGCCTGTGCACGCCGCCCATGATCCAGCGCTACGTGGCCAAAATCTCCGGGCCGTTGCTCGACCGCATTGATATTCACATTGAAGTGCCGGCAGTGCAATATAAGGAACTGCGGGGACGCGCGGCGGCAGAGGGTTCTGCCGAGATCAGGGACCGCGTGCTGGCGGCGCGCGAACGGCAACAGCAACGGTTCAAGAAGCACGGCGAAAAGATCTACGCCAATGCGCAGTTGAATACCCGCCAGATACGCGTCCATTGCGAGCTGGGCCCCGATAGCGAACGCCTGCTGGAGCGCGCCATGCAGCAGCAGGGGTTGACTGCACGGGCGCACGACCGAATCCTGAAGGTGGCGCGGACCGTGGCCGATCTCGAAGGCGCGGAGGCGTTGAGCGTGGCGCACCTGGCTGAAGCGATCCAATACCGCACGCTGGACCGGAGCTATTGGGCATAGAGCCGCCCCGCGCCCGGAGACAAAGGCCGGCGAAGACTCCCCACTCACATCCAGATCGCGAGGCCTGAATATTGTCAGCGCCAGCCGCAGATCGTCGGTCCCGGACTACCGCGGCAGGAACACATTACCTCCGGGTTTAAGCATCTTCCAATCTCTGTCGATATTCCGATCATGGCATGAGAAATCTCTCACGCCGAATGACGCTTCGATGGAGGATTCCCGTGTCGCCTGCCGATCTGCTCCCCGGTTGGGATACCGCACTGCTGATGGCGCCCTTTGCCGCCTTCCTGGCCGCTTGGATGTTTGGCCTCGATGAACTTGTCGCTGCGCCTCGGCGGAAACGGCCCCGGACATTCAGCCTGACCGACGTAAAAGGGAACGTGGCCTTCACCGATCCGGACGGAAAGCCGTGGAGAATTGCGCCCGGGGCCGGGCGCCGCGCAATATGGTGGGAGCCACCGGTGGAAAAATCCAGGGCTGAGGGAAGGGTCCGGACCTGATTGCCCTTGGTTTTATGCAGTACAAGTTGTTTTGTTTCATATGCTTGGTTGCTATTTCCTGGGTTTGGCACGGCTTGGTGCCTATGCCGTTAACCGGCACGAAAAAACTATTGACCCGCAAGCGCCCCCGTTATACAGTCAAGGGTGCCATCCAATAAGGATAGATTGCACAGTCGGGCAAGGTGTGCCAGTCTGTCATTCTCCCGTATCAGTTAAGTTGTTGTTGTGCAATGGATTGATGCGGTGGTGTGCTGTCAGGGCGCCCAGTGACCAGTTGAGCTCCAAGGTCCTCGGGAATGTCCGGCTCGTACTCCGTCCCAAAAAACTCTGCCGGTGCGTTCCGTAGTCTGAGAATCCGCATCCAAGATTTTTTGAACTCGACGCCAGACGCGTGCGTCTAATCCTTTGGGGAATGGCACAATCGACTGCTTGCCAGAAAGCTGTCGGCTGCACCGGCGGCAATCACGAAATGCCAGCCGGGCAGGCAAAAGTTGAAGGAGAAAAATTCGTCATGCGTTCTGATCTCGTTTTTGGGGCACTCTCTCATGTGTCCAACCGTTACCAGCTTTGCCAGTTGGCCTCAAAGGCCACCCGCAAGCTGCATAAGCCGAACACTCGCCTTCAGGATACGACTAACGACGTCCTGATCCGCTTCCACTACAACAATCCCGGCACGCGCCTGGCGGAAAAGGTGCGGGCTGAGAAGCCGGTGCCCCAGCGCCGCGCCGCCTGATCGCTCTGCAATAATAGCGAAAGACGTTGTTCATGGTTTCAGGCGGCTTTCCGGCGGAAAGCCGCTCCTCCCAGGTTCTTCCTTCCAAGCGCACATTTAGGGAAGCCATCCAGAGCACGACTGCGCTACAATGCTCGACAGAATCCCCACCTGAAGTCCGGAGCGCTTCCGTTCCGATTTCCCACCACTCGAAAACCATTCCTCCCACCCGCAGGTGAACATGACCATTGCAGAACTCAAAGAAAAGAACATCACAGAACTGAGCCGCATCGCGCGCACTCTGGAAATCCCCGGAGCCAGCGGGCTTCGCAAGCAGGACCTGATTTTCAAAATCCTCCAGGCTCAGAGCGAGAAAGAAGGCCACATCTTTGCCGAGGGCGTGCTGGAGATCCTTCCCGACGGCTATGGCTTCCTTCGCTCTCCCGACTACAACTACCTGCCCGGCCCGGACGACATCTATGTCTCGCCCTCGCAGATTCGCAAGTTCGACCTGAAGACCGGCGACTCGATCAGCGGCAACGTGCGCCCGCCCCACGAAGGCGAAAAATACTTCGCGCTGGTCAAGATCGAGGCCATCAACTTCGAATCGCCGGAAGAGACGCGGAACAAGATTCTCTTCGACAACCTGACTCCGCTCTATCCCCAGGAACGAATCAAGATGGAGACCGTGCGCGAGGCCGTCAGCGGCCGCGTCATGGATCTGCTCACGCCTGTCGGCAAGGGCCAGCGCGGCCTCATTGTGGCCCCGCCGCGCACCGGCAAGACCATGCTGCTGCAGTCCATCGCCAACTCGGTTACTACCAACCATCCTGAAGTCGTGTTGATCGTGCTGCTCATCGATGAGCGCCCGGAAGAAGTCACCGACATGCAGCGCTCGGTCAAGGGCGAGGTCATCAGCTCCACGTTCGATGAGCCCGCCGCCCGCCACGTCCAGGTGGCCGAAATGGTCATAGAGAAGGCCAAGCGCCTGGTGGAACACAAGCGCGACGTCGTCATCCTGCTGGATTCCATCACGCGCCTGGCGCGCGCCTACAACACCATCGTGCCGCCCTCGGGCAAAGTCCTCTCCGGCGGCGTCGATTCCAACGCTCTCCAGCGCCCCAAGCGTTTCTTCGGCGCGGCCCGCAACATCGAGGAAGGCGGCTCGCTCACCATCATCGCCACCGCGCTCGTCGACACCGGCTCGCGCATGGACGAAGTCATCTTTGAAGAGTTCAAGGGCACCGGCAACATGGAAATCATTCTGGACCGGAAGCTGGTGGACAAGCGCGTCTTCCCGGCCATCGACATCCAGCGCTCCGGCACCCGAAAGGAAGAGCTGCTGATCCCCAAGGAAGACCTGCAGCGCATCTTTGTCCTTCGCAGAGTGCTGAATCCGCTGTCGCCGGTTGAAGCCATGGAATTGCTGATCACGCGCCTGGAAAAGGTTCGCAACAACGCGGAGTTCCTGCAGAACATGAACCAGCTCTAGGTGGGTCTGGGTGGCCCGGTAGCGCCGGGATCATCAGGGAGGCCGGGGATTTCCCCGGCCTCGTTGTTTTTTTAAGGCTTGATGAATTAAGAACGGCCGGCCGGCATCGAAGTTCTTTAGCGGTTGACTGGGCCGGAAGCTCCGTGCCATTATCGAAACTCGATTCTGCCGTTTCCCTCGGTCCGTTTTCGTCCCATGCTTCCCTCAGCTGTCATGAAGAACATCGAGAGACTCTCGCAATGCCTCCTCCTGTTATCTGTGCTCCTGTGCGCTCTTCCGCTCCGCGCGCAGGGGCCGCCCTACCAGACCGACGATCCCGTGCCTGTCGACCACAATCACTATGAGTTCTATATTTTCGGCGCCACCGACGGAACTCCTGTCGAGATGGATTCAGTCGGCCCGGCATTCGAATTCAACTGGGGCGCCGTTCCCCGCGTTCAGCTACACGCCATCCTGCCCTGGGGCGTGCTGGGCCCGCAAAATCGCCCTGTCTACGCGCCCGCCGGACAAGGCCCAACCCAATTTGGCCTCACTGACATGGAACTCGGCGCCAAGATCGCCTACATCAAGGAATCGAAGTACGTTCCGCAGATCGGCACTTTCACCATGTTTGAAATGCCCACCGGCAACTCTGACAAAGGCCTTGGCGTGGGCAAGGTCTGGTACAAGCTTCCCGTCTGGCTGCAGAAGAACTTCGGCAAGTGGCTCATCGACGGCGGCGCCGGCGAAACCGTCGTTCCCCAGACCGACTACCACGACTTTCCTTACGGCGGCTTCCTGGTAAAGAAGGAATTGAGCGAGCGCCTCGAGCTCGGCGCGGAGGTCTTCTCCCATGGCGGAGAGGGAATCGCAACTCCTCAATTCCAGGCCTCCACCATGATCGACGTCGGCGGCTATTACCACTTCAAGCACAATCCCAATGAGCAGTTCCTTTTCTGCTATGGCCATTCTGTGGCCGGCCAGACGGAGAACTACGCCTACGTGGGCATGTACTGGACCTGGGGCAAGGACAAGGACGAAAAGAAGCCCGACGACAAGAGCGGTCTGCTTTGGCAGACCACGCGCGCCAACGGCTATTAAGCCGCGCTGCATGGGAGAAAGGAGGCAACATGGACATCTCATCGCATGCTCTGTGGACCCTCATTCACGGCATGGGATTCGGCGGCCTCTACCTGCTGGCGTGCTCCGGAGCCATCGTCGAGCTGTGGCGCAGATACTCGCCGTCGTCTCCGGCTCCCGTCGATACTCGCGATCAAAGATTTGTCCACATCTACTTTGCAACCATGGCTGCCCTCGCCTGGCTGGCTGTGCTCAGCGGCGCGTATGTGGTCTATCCCTGGTATCGCGCTGTTCCGCCCGCGGGCACAACCGGCCTGGCCGCCTTTCCTCAGCGCCTTCTGCTTTCCAGTCCTTCAACGGCCGTGTGGCACTCCATCGGAATGGAGTGGAAGGAGCACGTTGCCTGGCTGGCGCCCATTTCCATCACCATGGCCTGCGCGGTGCTCATGCGATATGGGACCGGCCTCAAGAATCATCCAGCCCTGCGCAATGCCGTTTTGTGCTTCGTTGTGGTTTCCATGCTCGCCGCCGGCATTGCGGGGTTCTTCGGCGCGGAGATCGACGAGCATGCGCCTGTCAACGGCGGCAGCGCAATTCACCTCGCCCACGGAGATTGACCGATGCAATCCTCGGAGACCAACGTTCCTTCCGACGCCCTTCCCAATGGTCCTGGGGCGGCCGCTCTTCTGTCGGCGGGCATTGGCTCCTGCGCGCTGGCGATCATTGCCACTGCAACCGATCGCCTGCCCGGATTGGCGCGGTGGATGGCGTTCTACAAGCCGACCGGCCCGCTCTCCGGAGTAACAACATCGGCCATCCTGGTATGGCTCATCGCGTGGGGAATGCTTGAGCTGCGATGGCGCAATCGCAAGGTGCGCATGAATCGGATCGCCATTGCCGCCCTCGTTCTATTACTCGCCGGCTTGCTCCTCACGTTTCCTCCGCTTGCAGACGCGCTTTGAGCACTTTGCAAATTCAGTAAGGTCGAAGCCTAGGAACCAAGACAAACGATGAAACTCAAACAGCCCACTCGCGGCAAGAACCAGGAACTCTACATCGGCCTCGTGCGCCTTCACGTGCTGCACCACGCGGCGGAGGAGCCGATCTTTGGACTGGGCATCATCCAGGAACTCGGCCGGCACGGATACCAGCTCGGCCCGGGGACCATCTACCCTCTGCTCCACGGAATGGAACGCCGCGGCTGGCTTCGCGCCGAGCTGCAACTGGTCAACGGCCACAAGCGTAAGGTCTACGCGGCCACGGCAGCGGGTCGCAAGGCGCTGGCCCAGGCCCGCACTTACGTTCGCGAACTTTTTCTGGAGATGTGCGCAGGCCAATAGAGAAACTCTTGTCTTCGACGCGCGGGACCCATCAGGAAGAGCAAGAGCAAGGCGGTCCTGATTGCCCAAACTGTCGCGGCCCTCGCTGTGCACGCCTGAGAACGCCAACGCTATACTGGCGTTTGAGCGCACCGGAGGTCAATTTGATCGGGAAAAACGGCAATTCAGCCGCCCATCCCGCTCGCCCCGGATCATCCCCCGCCGCTGAGAACGACGCCACCCTCACGCGCCGCATCGTCTCCTACGTTCTCTTCACGTTCGTCGTCTACCTCGCCATCGGCCTGCCGCTCGCCGTCCTGCCGGAATATGTCCACTTCCGGCTCGGCTATAGCGCCGCCCTTGCCGGCCTCATCATCAGCATCCAGTACATCGCCACTTTCCTCAGCCGTCCCTGGGCGGGCCACATCTCCGATCACCGCGGCGCCAAAATCTCCGTCATCTGGGGCATGAGCATGTGCACGGCCTCCGGCGCATTCCTGCTTCTCGCCGGCCTGCTGCATCGTGCGCCGTGGCTCAGCATGGCCAGCCTCGTCCTCAGCCGCCTCGCGCTCGGCGTCGGAGAAAGCCTGGGTTCCACCGGAGCCACTCTCTGGGGCATCTCCTCGGTTGGCTCGGAGCACACCGCCCGCGTCATCGCCTACAACGGCATCTGCACCTATGGCGCAATGGCGCTCGGCGCTCCGCTCGGCGTGCTCATGGAAAACTCAACCGGCCTCGGCGCCATCGGTGTTTTGACTGCCGTCGTCTGCGCCGCCAGCGTCTTCCTCGCAGTCTGCAAACGCCCCGTGTCCGTCGTCCACGGCGAGCACCTGCCCTTCCGCAGCGTTCTCTTCCGCGTCGCTCCACACGGCATCGCCCTCGCCCTCGGCGGCGTCGGCTACAGTGTGCTGGCTACTTTCATCACTCTCTTTTATGTCAGCCGCCACTGGACCGGCGCGGCCCTGTGCCTCACTGCGTTCGGCATCGCATTCATCGCGGCCCGTCTCGCCTTCATCCACACCATCGACCGCTTCGGCGGCTTCCCCGTCGCCATCACCTGCATGGCGGTCGAATCGCTGGGCGTTCTCGCTCTCTGGCGCGCCCACTCCCCCTGGACCGCTCTCGTCGCTGCGTCGATCACCGGCTTCGGATTCGCACTCGTCTTCCCCGCCATTGGCGTTGAGGCCGTCCGCCGCGTGCCGGAGAAAAACCGAGGCACCGCCCTCGGCCTCTATACCGGATTCTCCGACGTATCGTTCTTCCTCGTCGGACCTTCAGCCGGCGCAGTTATCGGCGCCTTCGGCTACTCCAGCGCCTTCCTCTTCGCGTTTATCTGCGTGCTGGTTGCGCTGGCCATCGTCATCGTCCTGGCGGAAACCGCCGCCGTCGAGTCCGCCTGACCTGCAGCTTTACTCCCAAACGCACGTTCGCCCGGACAGCCGCATACGTGGCCATCCGGGCAGACGTTTGACTCGCTGACCTGCCCGCTATTGCGCCGGCGTGGCAGCGCTCGCTTTGCCCTTCGTCTTCATCAGGTCCTTCGCCCCCGCCTCGTGCTTCTCCAGCACCGGCAGCGCCGCCTCAGCATACGACTTGATCGACGGGTTCTGCGCGTTCGCGGCTTCCTTCTTGAAGACCTCGATGGCCTTCGCATGCCCCTCGACCATCTCTGCCGCATACTTCTTATCAAATGCCGCTCCCGTCAGCTTCTGGAAGGGATCGACCATCTTCTTGTTGTGCTCAGCGTCAATCGCCGTCGGAACCGTCAGGTTCGCCTGCTGCGCCGCCGCCTGCAATTGCTGGTAATCCTGGGTGTGGTCCGTGGCCAGCATCTGCCCGTAGTCCTTTACCGCCTGCTGGTCGGCCACGTTCCCCGCCTGTTGCCCAAGGTTCGCCTCAACCATGTCGGTCTGGGCGGCAAAGTCCAAAAACTGCTGGTCGGTCATCCCCATTGCCTTTGCCTTGCCCTCCACGGCGCCCTTTGCCTTTGCCGTTGTCTGCGCCAGCACGGGCATGGCAGCCAAAGCGATACAGCATACAGCCGTCAGAATTCTTTTCATCAGTTTTCTCCTTGTTTGAATGGTTTTTTCCCGCCCGGGCCGCCTCTTGGCGCCGCGCCACCAGGGGGAATGAAGACGCCCTGTCCGGCCTGGGTACCACAGCTTCGGGCCACGGATGCTGGCGCCGGCCCAATCCAGGCCCACACCTACACGCGGGGTATGATGCAGAATTTGGCTCAGCCGTCGGTCTCCGCTGTGGAAAGCGGAGCTGGACGACTCACCGGCCAGTCGGATGGAAAGGCATGGAAGGCAACAAAATTCCCATCACGATGTCGTGTTGTCTTGATAGGTCAATGCGTTTTTCGCGGCGAATGACGGAACGACGGACGATTGAAAGCTGACCCGCTGGCTCCGCTAGCTCCGCTTCTCTTCGGCGCCCTTCAACTGCGGCATCTCCGTCCCCACGCCCAGGTTCAGGAGCCCCGTCCGCGCGTAGGTCAACAGCTTCTCCCGCGTGTCCGCAATGTCCAGGTTGCGCATGGTCAGTTGCCCGATCCGGTCCCGCGGTGAGAACATCGACTCGCCTTTTTCCATTGTCAGCCGCTCCGGCTTGAAGGTCAGATTCGGAGAATCCGTACTCAGAATCGAGTAGTCGTTCCCTCGCCGCAGCTCCAGCGTCACCTCGCCGGTCACCGGCTTCGCCACCCATCGCTGCGCGCTCTCCCGCAGCATCATCGCCTGCGGATCGAACCAGCGTCCCTGGTACAGCAGCCGCCCCAGCTTGCGCCCGTTCTCGCGATAGGTTTCGATGGTGTCCTCGTTGTGGATGCCCGTAATCAGCCGCTCGTATGCAATGTAAAGCAGCGCCAACCCCGGCGCCTCGTAGATGCCGCGGCTCTTGGCCTCAATGATGCGGTTCTCAATCTGGTCGCTCATCCCCAGGCCGTGACGGCCGCCGATCCGGTTGGCCTCCAGAATCAGCTCCACGTGATCCGGGATCTCGCGCCCGTTCAGCGCCACCGGCCAGCCTTCTTCAAACCGCACCGTCACTTCTTCCGGCTTCACGGCTACATCCTCGCGCCAGCTCGCCACGCCCATGATCGGCGCCACAATGCGGATGCTGCTTGAAAGAAACTCCAGGTCCTTGGCCTCGTGCGTCGCGCCCAGCAGATTTGAGTCGGTCGAGTACGCTTTCTCCGCCGACATCTTGTATTCGAAGCCCGACCGCCGCATGAACTCGCTCATCTCCGCGCGCCCGCCCAGCTCGTCAATGAACGCGGGATCGAGCCACGGCTTGTACACCTTCAACTCCGGATTCACCAGCAGCCCGTAGCGATAGAACCGCTCAATGTCATTGCCCTTGAAGGTGCTGCCGTCGCCCCAGATGCTGACTTCGTCCTCCTTCATGGCGCTCACCAGCATGGTGCCGGTCACCGCGCGGCCAATCGGCGTGGTGTTGAAGTACGTCACCCCGGCCGTCGAAATATGGAACGCCCCGCTCTGCAGCGCGCTGAGCCCTTCGCGCACCAGTTGCGCCCGGCAATCGATCAGTCGCGCTTTTTCCGCCCCGTACTCGATCGCCTTCCTCGGAATCGATTCGTAGTCGGTCTCGTCCGGCTGACCCAGGTTGGCCGTGTAGGCGTAGGGCAGCGCGCCCTTCTGCTTCATCCAGTGCAGAGCCGCGCTCGTGTCCAGCCCGCCGGAAAACGCGATGCCCACCTTCTGCCCGGTGGGAAGATGCTCCAGAATATTCGACATGAACGGTATAGCCCCTTACGAGATTAGGTTGAGCGCGGTCCGCCGCATCTACCCTATTTTAGGGGCGCGTCGCGGGCAGAGGGATGTGGCTTACACCTCAAACCGGGTGAAATTCACCTCCGAGAGAACGGAAGAGATCATTTCGCGGATGCCGGGGTCAAGGATGGCGCTGACGCGGTCAGTGAGATTGAAGTCGACGTGACGGTTGCGCATCTGTCGTCTTGCGATTTCGAAGGCGGTGTGGGCGAGAATTGGATTGAGCCGGAGCAGCGCGTAGGCGGCGAATGTCCAGGCGGCAGTGGTGTGCGAGTCCGCGAGCCATGAGCCAGCCCGATTGGCGGAGGGAAGAGATCGGCCCGGCGGCAGTTTTCCGATGACATGCAGGCTGAGGCCGGCAAAAGGCAGGGCGTCAGGCTTGAGGACGGGTCCGGGAAAACAGGAATGGGCAACGAGCATACGCAAGATGGACAGGGCGAACTCGCGGTCGAGATGAAGCAGGATGAGGAGCGAACTGAAGGGGCGATCCTCGGCTTCTTTGGCGAGGCGGACGGCCCAGGCCTCCGCCGGATGGGTATGAATCCATGTGCGGGCAGCGGTGGGATCGATTTGCGCCAGGTTGCCCAGCAGCAGGTGGAACGGACTACCATCCTTATCCTTGAGTCTGGTCCAGGAATCGAGGACCGCGAAGGGCGCGAAGGAGAAGTAGCCGGAGGCAAAATCGGCGCCGCGGACCGGATCGGCCTGCCAGACGTGCCAGAGGATCTGCGGACCACGGCGATGGATGGAGCGCGCCATGGCTCCGAGATCGGCCTCGGCGGCGATCTTTTTCGCGAAGCTCCGCCAGGCGCTGTCGTTCATTCTTCTCAGTGGGCCAAGCAGCGAGGCGATGCCGTCGGGATCAGGCAAAGGACGTGGGAGGAGAACCTGGACCGTCTGATCAGCAAGGGCTGCCAGGACCTCAGGGTCGATTTTGACTCGAACCATGACGCCGAAGAATCGGATGATCTCCGCAACCGGGTTCGCGATCTTCTCGACGTCCTCCTTCAGGCTGCCTGCGCTCAAGCGGCGAAGCACAACGCCGGCGAGGCGGTCCTCGATGGTTTTGGGGTCGACTGTATTGGACAGCATCCCGGTGCTGGACCAAAAGACAAGGAATCGCCGGATGTCGTGGAAAGAAGTGCTTTCCAGACAGCGGACGGCGACCTCCTCGGGGACCAGTACATCGCAGTAACCTGCGAGGGTGCGATCGACGGCGCGAACGGCCCCCCGAGCGTCGAGGATCGACTGAAAGCTGATTTGGGATGCGCGCTCGATGAATCCCGGATCGTGCGCGAGCCATCTGACGAAACGCTCGATGTAGGAGGCGTCAATGGTTGGATTGAGTCTATGAATGAAGAGCAGCGGCTGAATGGGATTGAGGCGCAGAGCGGCGACTCGGGCAGCTAAACGCTCTGGGGAAAGGACGTCGGGGATGGTATCGCCACGCAGGAAGAGCTCGCGCAAGAGAGTGGCGAAGCGCTGATAGTTGGTAGAGTTGGCTTTCTCAAATAAGAGGTCGAGGCATGACGGTTCGCGGAGGATCCGATGCAGGTCGGGAGCCACCCGGGCGGGGATGGCGGCCAAACTGAATATCTGCTCAATGCTGGCGGCGGCGAGCTCGCCGCGCAGGGTGTCTTCGACTGATCCGCCTGTTTCGGCAATCTTGTTTTGATAAAGACTCCAGGTGCTGCCGGCGATTTGAGGGTTGTGCGCCTTGATTACGTATTGGATGAGGAGGGCTGCCGCGCCGGGGGATTCATGGGCGACGACATCGACGAGCGCACGGATATCGCGCGCCGGGAGGGAGTCGCAGGGCACTTGGTTTTCTGATCGGATCAACGCGCGAAGAACGGCGATAGTGTTGCGCGGCGGCGGATCGTGGCCCAGGTAAGCTGCCACCTTTGTGGAGGTGAGAGCGCCGGGACGCTGGCCCAGCCTGTGCGCCACTGCCTCGATGAGCAAAGCGGAGTCGGATGAGTGGGCGATGACGTAGAAGCCGCGATCATTGCGGAAGATGAGACCCTCGCGATCGATTTCGTCAGTGCCGATTCCCAGCACCACGGAATCGAAGCCCAGCTCGAATTGAAGGATGGCCGCGACCTGGACCACGGGGTCAGGGTTGGAGGCGGGACCGATCATCGCCTCGTAGACCTTTCTGTAGACCTTCTCCGGGGGGACATGGGCCAGGCGTCCGTCACGCGGCCCGTCCAGCCAGGCGTCAAGGAACCATCGCAGGCGGCGCAGGTTGGGGGCCCCTCCAATCTCTTTCAATATCCATCGCTCGTCATCTTCATCAAGGGAATAGGACGGGGCAGTCTTCCGAACGATCTGGAGAACCATGTCGAGGCCCGGGTGGAGCGGGACGCTGCGGCCTTTCTGCGCGAGTCCGTCGAGGGGGTCGTCACCATCGGCAGTGCGGGATTGTGGAATCCAGCGCTGCGTGAGAAGCAGGGAGGCCCGGAATTCCATCTCGTACTTGAGATTCAGCAGGCTCTCAAGCACGTCGGGACCGGCGCGGTGGACGTTTTCCAGAACAATGAGGCGCGATTTTCTGCTGCCGATAGTACGGACGTTCTCCTCTACAAGAGGCATGTCGTCGACACGGGCGAAATCGAGGATATAGACGTCCCATTTCTGGTCGAGGAAGCGGCGGCTCACAGTGCGCGCCAGGACGGTTTTGCCGCGGCCCTCGGCGCCGCGAATGAGACACACCTCGTGCTGGCGAAGCAGGGAGGACACCCTTGCCACTTGTTCCTCATCGATGAAGACGCGGCTGTTGCGGTCATCAAGGTCCTCGACCCTCGGCCAGTCAGGATCGGCAGAGCCGCGTTCGAACCTGGAGATGAATTGTCGTGGAGCCATATCGAGGACCAGGCATCATCCTTTCACGATGAGGAGGAAAGAAATGGCAAAGCCGCCGACGGAGAGGCAAAGGCCGATGAGGATGTGCCGGGAGCGGGCATGCAGATAAACCGAGCGCATGGCAAGCTGGCTGCCGGCGACCTCCCAGTCGCGGCGGGCGGCATCAAGCATGGCGCTCACCAGGAAGCTCCCGATGGAGGCAACCAGCATCAGCACGGCCAGGCAGTTAATCGTTAAACGGCTGACGCTGATGTGAGAACCGCTATCCCACAAAAGAGAGGACGTAGCGAAATTACCGGCTAATGCGATGAAGGCGCCGGAGAGAAAGGAAAAGATGAGAGACCTCTCCGCGAGGCTTTCGATGAGTCGTTTCATTCCGGTGTGCTCCGGTTGAGTGACCCCATGATAACGCAGAGATGACGCAGAAAGCAGAACGGCCACCCGCCAGGGTGGCCGTTCTGCACTGATCACTCACCCCTGATCACTGCTTCTCAGTTTTTCTCCACTGGATCAGATCGCCGAGCGTCGTGGTTGAGCTGGAGACCGGCGCCTTGTGCGCGTGCTCCTTGTAGTGCTCCACCGTCTGCCGCGTGGCTTCATGCGCCGTCGAGCGAAGGCTCAAGCCCACCTTCTTCTCTTCCACGTTGATCTTGATGATCTTGAACTCGTGCTCGTCGCCCTGATCCATCTTGGCCGGATGGCCGTCGTCGCTCACCGCCTCAGAGATGTGGCAAAGTCCCTCCACTCCCTCGGCGATCTCGACAAATGCCCCAAACTGCGCCGTCCGCAGAACCTTGCCGTGAACCACGTCGCCCACGCGATGAGAGCCGAAGAACGTCTCCCAAACGTCGGGCTGGAGCTGCTTGATGCCCAGGCTCAGCCGCCGGTTCTGCGGCTCCACGCCCAGCACCACCGCCTTCACCTTCTCGCCCTTCTTCACGATTTCAGACGGATGCTTCACGCGCTTGGTCCAGCTCAGGTTCGAGACATGAACCAGCCCGTCGATTCCATCTTCGATCTCGATGAACGCGCCGAAGTCGGTCAGGTTGCGCACGCGGCCTTCCACAATCGTGCCCGCCGGATACCGCTCGGTCAGGTGCTCCCACGGGTTCTCCAAAAGCTGTTTCATGCCCAGCGAGATGCGCCGGTCGGCCGGGTTCACGCTCAGCACAACCGTCTCAACCTCATCGCCCGGCTTCACCAGCTTTGAAGGATGCTTCAACCGCTTTGACCATGTCATCTCTGAGAGATGGACCAGGCCCTCGATACCCTGCTCCAGCTCCACAAACGCGCCGTAGTCGGTTACCGACAGCACGCGTCCCTTCACGTGCGCGCCCACCGGGTAACGCTCCGTGGCGTCGAGCCACGGGTCGGGCGTCAATTGCTTGAACCCCAGCGAAACCCGTTGCTTGTCCTTGTCGAACTTGAGCACCTTTACCTGGATCTCGTCGCCCACATTCACCAGATCGCGCGGATGCGTCAGCCGGCCCCAGCTCATGTCCGTAATATGCAGCAGGCCGTCGATGCCGCCCAAGTCGACAAACGCGCCGTAATCGGTCAGGTTCTTCACCGTGCCGGTCAGCACCGCATCTTCGCCCAGCAAATCCATGGTGTGGCTGCGCTTGCTCGTCTGCTCTTCTTCCAGAATCTCCTTACGGCTCACCACCACGTTGCCGCGCTTCTTGTTCAGCTTGATAACGCGGACTTCAATCTGCTGCCCAAGATACCCGTCCAGGTTGCGCACCGGCCTGATCTCAAGCTGCGAGCCCGGCAGGAACGCCTTCATCCCGATATCGACAGTCAGGCCGCCCTTCACGCGGCTCACAATTGTGCCCAGGACCGGCGTCTTATCGTTCGCCGCCTTTTCAATCGTGTCCCACACCCGCAGACGCTGAGCCTTCTCAAAGCTCACCAGGTAGCCGCCCTCCGGCTCCTCGCGCTCAATCACCACGTCGATCACGTCGCCCGGATTGAACTTGACCGCGCCGGTGTGATCCAGCACCTGCTCCAGCGGGACCAGGCCCTCTGACTTCAGGCCCACATCCACCACCAGGTGCTTCTCGGTCTGCTTCAAAACCGTGCCCGACACAACCTTGTCGCCATAGGCCTCGACTGCGGCTGCTTCGGCAGCCTGCTCGCGCTCAAAGGCTTCCAGCGCCGCGGAAAAGTCCTCCATGGACTCACCGCCGCCCTCGTGGGCCTTGGCGGCTGACGGAGCGTGCGCGGACACTGCCGGTGCATCGGCCGGCTCTTCGGCTGGCGCTTCGGCTGCGGCCTGTTCGGCCGGAGCGGTTGCTGCAGCTTCTACCGGCGCCGCCAGCGCCTCCACCGGAGTTTCCGGCGCTTCGGCTACAGGATCGGGTGTGACATCGGCGTCCAGCGCGGGAGTTATCGCTTCAGGGGTCTCGGGGTTGGACGTGGACTCGTACGACGGTTGCTCTTGCTCCGCCGCAGGCGCTAGGGTTGGGGTTTCCAGTTCGGTGTTCAGGGTTGTGCTCTCGGTTTCGGGATTGAGGACGTTTGCCATCACTGCCAGCTCCAGGATTCCTTTACCGGCGCGCTTCGTGCCTCGCCGGCCGTGGCCCCTGTGCAACGGTCGCCTCAGGGCGCCGTGCACCGGTCCTTCTAGTACTGCATGTGCATGGGAGATTTCTTCGGGGGACGACGTTCCCGGCCACTTAAGGCGGCCTCGGTCACATTTCGTCTCCTTTAGGAAACACCCGGCAGGCAACTGCAGGCTGGAGGGCGGCCGCAGCTCTCTGCTGGAATCCGCGCAGGAAGCTACGCTTTCAAGTGTACCAACCTTGTCACCTCGGGTCAACGAAACCGCGCCTCGGGTGACAGGTTTCAGGTGTCAGGGCCGGGGCCGACGAGGAGTGGATGCGCTCCTGAACCACTTCTCACATTTTTTTGCAACCTAATGTTCCCAAAGAATTCATCCGGCTGTCACTCTTTCGCCTCTCACAGCTGTTTACGCCGGTCGCCTTTCAGCTTTCCCTGTCCCCTGTAACCTGTCCCCTGCCACCTGTCAGTCCTATACTGTTGCGTACGCAATGGACTTTCTCTTCACCCCCTGGCGCTTTGCCTACATCACCTCGGTCGATAGCAACGCCCGCCCCGGCGTGCCCCCGGCGCTGGACGCCTGGCCCGGCAACACCGGCTGCGTCTTCTGCAACCTCCTCGCCTCAGTCGACTACGCCATCGAGCACGGCATCAGCCGCGACCAGGCTGAAGCCGCCGCCGGCCTCGTCCATCGCGCCCGCCACTCCTTCATCATGCTCAACGCCTTCCCTTACACCTCCGGCCACGTCATGATCATGCCTTATGCGCACCTCGACCGCCTCGCCCTGGTCCCCCCTGAAGCCGCCCACGAAATCATGGACCTGGCCCAGCGAACCGAAGGCATCCTCAACCGCGTCTACCAACCTGACGGCTTCAACTTTGGCTTGAATCTCGGCCGCGCAGCCGGCGCCGGCGTCGCCGGTCACCTTCATCTCCACGCCCTGCCCCGCTGGGTCGGCGATACCAACTTCATGGCCACCATCGCCGAAACCCGCGTCGTCCCTGAAGATCTCCCGGCCACCTGGAAGCGCCTCCGTGCCGCCTTTGCCGAGTCAATGCTCTAAAGCGGATCGCAACTCATCCAGCGACGTACCCTTCAAATCAATAGAACTTCGCCCCTCAGGAGTCCCAGGCAAGCTTTGCGTCCTCTCCCTCTGCTATAAGGGCAGAATGCGCACCATCCTCTCCTGCCTGTTCCTGCTTTTACTCTGCGGCCCCCAGTCCATCCTCGCCGCCGTAGAGCCTGCATGGACCACCCCCATCGCTCCGTTCCAAATTGCTGACAACTTGTACTACGTGGGAAGCCAGGACCTCGCCAGCTACCTCATCGTCACGCCAAAAGGAAACATCCTCATCAACGCAAACCTCGCCAGCTCACCGCCGCAGATCCGGGCCAGCGTCCAGAAGCTGGGATTTCACTGGAGCGACACCCGCATTCTCCTCAACAGCCAGGCGCACTACGATCACACCGGCGGAGCCGCGCAGGTAGTTCGCGAGACCCACGCAAAGAACATGGTCATGGACGGCGACGCCAGCGTGATTGAATCCGGCTCCCGCACCGACTTCCTGTCGCCTTCATCCAGCCTCGCCCCCTTCGCTCCGGTCCATGTCGATCGCGTTCTCCATGACGGCGAAACCGTAACCCTGGGCGATGTCACTCTCACAGCGCACAAAACCGCTGGCCACACCCGTGGATGCACCACGTGGACCATGCGCGCTCACCTTCCCGGCGAGCCGGCCGGAACCATGCGCAATATCGTTATCGTTGGCGGAACAAGCTTTTGGTCGGAGTACCACTTCGTCGCCGCACCCGGCCATCCCGCAAGCTACCCCGGCATCGCAAAGGACTTCCAGCGCACGTTTTCTCAGTTGCAAGCTTTGCCCTGCGACGTATTTCTCGGAGCCCACGGCGCCTACTTCAACATGCTCGCCAAACTCAAGAGCTATCCCCAGTCCGGTCCCCGTGTCTTCATCGATCCGGCAGGTTACAAAGAGTATGTCGCCGCCGCCAGCCAGGCTTTCAATCAGGAATTACGCAAGCAGCAAGCCGCGGCAGCTCATTGAAGGTTCACTCTCGGACTGCCGTCACTTCAACCAGCGAGTTCGATATTCCGCCGCACTTTGTCCCGGAGCAAGCCTCTGCTCGTGCGTCCCCAGGCGCGGCCGTCCCCGTCTATAAGTCAACCCCAGTAGACCTGGGCCGCAACCGGAGGAATCCTCAATGAAGAAGCTCGTCGCCCTTTGCGCCATTCTCTTCGCCGCAATCGCCGTCTCCATCACCGCGCCCGCCGCTCACGCAGCCACTGACGTCACCGGCGACTGGACCGCCCAGATGCAGGGCCCCAACGGCGACATGACCCTCACCTTCCACTTCAAGCAGGATGGCGCCAAGCTCACCGGTACCGTCGACAGCCCCATGGGCGGCGATCCCATTCCCATCCAGAACGGCAAAATCGACGGCGACAAGATCTACTGGGAAACCTCGTTTAACGGCGCCGCCATCCAGCACGACGGCACCCTCAGCGGCGACGAGATCAAAGCCAACGTCAAATCCAGCGATGGCAGCTTCCCTGAGATGAACATCGTCCTAAAGCGCGCCGCCGCCAAACAACCGTAATCCGGCGCGCACCGATCCGGCGAACTCCAAGCCGTCCACTGTCCCTGACACTTTCCCCTTGCACTTCTACAAGAGGTGATTTAATCTCTTGTAGAAGTGAAAGGGGAGAACCTTGACCGACCGCATCGACCTTCCCCAGGGCACCCTCGACCTACTCATCCTCCGCACCCTCTCCAACGGCCCCCACCATGGCTGGGCCATCTCTGAGCGCGTGCAGCAGGTCTCCAGTGAAGCTCTCAGCATCCAGCAGGGCTCCCTCTATCCCGCCCTCCATCGCCTTGAGCGCCGCGGCTGGATCAAGGCAAAGTGGGGCGCTTCTGAGAACAACCGCCGCGCCAAGTTCTACGAGCTCACCCGGACCGGCAAAAGGCAGCTCGAGTTTGAAACCGAAGCATGGCACAAGCTGACCGCGGCTGTTGCGCAGGTCCTGGAAGGAGCGTGATCCGCAAATGCTCAACGATCTCCGCATTCGCCTGCGTTCTCTGTTCCGCCGCAACGCCGTCGAGCAGGAACTCGATGAGGAACTCCGCTTCCACTTCGACCGCGAAGTTGAAAAGTACATCCGCTCCGGCATGACCCGGCCGGAAGCAGAGCGCCGCGCCCGCCTTGCCTTCGGCGGCCAAACGCAGGTCGCTCAGGACTGCCGCGAGGCCCGCGGAACCGGCCTGGTTGAGCGCTCCCTGCAGGATCTCCGTTACGCCATCCGCCAGCTTCGCGCCAACCCAACTTTTTCCGCGGTCATGGTCCTCACCCTCGCCCTCAGCATCGGCGCCAACAGCGCCATCTTCAGCGTCATCCAGGGCGTACTCATCAAAAAACTCCCCTATCCAAACGCCGACCGCCTGGTCAGAATCTTCCTCTCCAGCAACGACTATCCAAAGTTCCCACTCAATCCGTTCGACTTTCGCGATTTCCGGGCACGCAATCGCTCATTTGAGGGCATGGCGCTATACACCCATGCCGACGTGCAACTCTCCGGCGTCGGCGAGCCAGTCCGCCTCAACGCGTTCGCCGTCTCCGCCGGATACTTTCGCGTGCTCGGCCTTCAACCCGAGTTGGGCCGCGAATTCGATTTCCCCGCCGAATTACCCGGCAACGGCCAGCAGGTCATTGTGAGCCATCGCCTGTGGCGCACACGCTTCGCCGCTGATCCCAACATCGTTGGCCGCAAGATCACCCTGAATATGCAGCCCTACACGGTCATCGGCGTCATGCCCGCAGGCACTGACCATCCTGGCAACGACTACCACGCCCTGGCCTACGGCGACGACGTCGATGCATGGTGGCCGTTCACCTTTGCCGGCGACCCCAACCGGCGCGGTTCGCACTTTACCGAAGGCATCGCCAGGCTCAAAGACGGCGTAAGCGTCCAGCAGTCCAGCGCCGATTTGAATGCCGTCATGGCACAGCTCGAACGCGAACATCTTGATAAGGGGTGGACCGTACTCGTCATTCCGCTCTATACCGAAATCGTCGGTGCCGACCGCCAGTTGCTGTTGGTCCTCCTCGGAGCCGTCGGCATCGTCCTGCTCATCGCCTGCGCCAACACCGCCAACCTGCTCCTGGCCAGGGCCGCGGCGCGTCAGCGCGAAATCGCCGTCCGCCTCGCCATGGGCGCGTCGCGGCTGCGCGTCGTCCGCCAACTGCTCACTGAAAGCCTGGCCATTGCCCTCGCCGGCGGCGCCTTAGGCCTGGCGCTGGCATTCGGCGGCGTCAAAGCACTGGTCTCGCTGTTGCCCGCAAACTTCCCCCGCGCCCACGACATTCACGTCAGTGCCCCGGTCTTCCTCTTCACACTCGCCGTCAGTCTTGCCACCGGAATTCTCTTTGGTCTTGCTCCTGCGCTTCAGGCTGCGCGCATCGATCCCAAACAGGGCCTGCAACAAGGCGCCCGCACCTCAACCTCAAGCCGGGCTCACATCCGCCTTCGCCACGCACTTGTAATGTCTGAAGTCAGTTTGGCCTGCGTTCTCCTCATCGGCGCTGGCCTCATGCTCAAGAGCTTTCTCAACCTGCTCCATCTCGATCCCGGATTCCGCCAGGAACACGCCCTCACCGCCAGCCTCTCGCTGCCCTCAGAGACATACAAAACCAGCAAGCAGGTTTCCACCTTCTACGACCGGCTCGCCATCGACCTCAATGCATTGCCCGGAGTGGAGAGCGCCGGCCTGGGCAGTGACTTGCCCTGGACGGGCTATGACGAGAACTTCGGCGGCTTCGCCGTCGAAGGCAGAACGCCGCCGCCTGGACAGGATTTCCACGCGCGTTACCACATGGCCACTCCCGGCTATTTCAAGGCCCTGGCCATTCCCCTTGTAGCCGGCCGCGATTTTACCGCCGCCGACAAAGCAAATGCGCCCCAGGTGCTCATCGTCAACCAGGCCTTCGCCACGGAATGTTGGCAGCGCGAAGACGTCGTCGGCATGCGGATCACCTTCCAGGACAACCCCAAGACCGACGCCGACTGGGTGACCATTGTCGGCGAAGTGGGCGATGTAAAGGACCAGCCCAACAGCCCCGGCGCTCAACCCGCGTTCTGGTGGCCGGAAGCGCAAATACCGTTTCCCCAGCCCAATATGTCGGTTGTCATGCGCGCCCGCGGCAATCCCGCCATGCTCGCTGACGCACTGCGCAACCAGGTGCATCAACTCGATCCCACGCTGGCCATAGCTGACGTCAAGCTGATGGATCAGGTCGTCGATGCTTCCATCTCATCGCCGCGTTTCGCCTTTGTGCTCGTAGGATTGTTTGCCTCGCTCGCCATCCTTCTCGCCGCCATCGGCGCCTACGGCGTCATCGCTTACACCGTGAGCCAGCGCAGCCAGGAATTTGGCCTGCGCCTGGCGCTCGGCGCCAGCCGGCGCAATCTCATGCGGTTGGTCCTTGTCCAAAGTGCTGTCCTCGCCATTCCCGGAACTGCCTTGGGCGTGCTGCTGGCTTTGGTGCTGGGCCGGTTCCTGCGCAGCCTCATCTATCAGGTCAACCCGTCTGACCCGCTCATCCTCGCTTCAGTCGCAGTGCTCGTACTCGCGGTCGCGTTCCTCGCGTCCTGGCTGCCCGCTCGCCGCGCCGCCCGTTCCGATCCCATGGCAACCCTCCGCGCCGAGTAGGTCTCAGATTCCAGACCACCGATCTCTGCTCTCGACAGTTCGTTTAAAGTCCTATATATTGCATCTTATACGCCTTTAAGGTCGTATATATGGAGCCTTATTTGTGAAGTCGTTTGTCGTCGATATCCTGCCGCCTGCCGTCAGGCGGTCACTGAGCAAATTCGGAAGCGACCTTGCGATCGCGCGGCGGAAACGCGGACTCACCATCCGTGCCGTCGCAGAGCGCACGGGCGTGTCCAGGAACACCTATCTCCGTGCTGAAAAGGGCGACCCCACCGTCGGCCTTGGCGTTTATGCCATGGCGCTCTTCGTCCTGGGATTTGGCCATCCTCTCGGCGCTCTCATCGATGTAAGCCGCGACGATACTGGCCTTCTTCTCGATGAGGAACGTCTGCCCAGGCGCGTGCGCATGAAGAAAGCACAGGTGCCGGGATCATGAAGCGGGTTATCGACGTGTTGCTCGACGATGGGCCTCAGGTCGGCACGCTGCGCTACGTCCGTCAAGGCAGTCGCGAAAATGCCGCCTTCGAATACGGCGCTGGATGGCTCGGCGATTCCGCGCGCTTTACTCTCGGTCCGGAGCTTCCGCTTCAGGCAGGGCCACAGTTTCATCGCAAGCATGGAGAAGGTTCTCTCTTTCATGCCGCGATTGCCGACACTGAACCCGATGGGTGGGCGAGGCGCGTCATCCTGCGCGATCACATGAAACGTAGACAGGAATTGCGCCGGGAAGGAAGAGAAGAAGAGGCGCGACCGCTCAGTGCTCTCGACTTTTTGCTGGCCGTGGACGACGCCAGCCGCATCGGCGCGCTTCGCTTTCGCGATGAAGGCGGAGTGTTCCAGCGCGCGCACGAAGAAGGCCGCCGAACAACCCCGCCTCTCATCGAGCTTGAACATCTACTGAGCGCGTCGCGCGCTGTCGAGGAGAGCAGGGAGACGGCGGCGGATCTTGCATATCTGCGCGGGCGCGCCACGTCGCTTGGCGGCATGCGCCCCAAATGCACTGTCGTTGATCAGGACGGAGTGCTCAGCATCGGAAAGTTTCCCAGTGTTACGGACGAGCGCGCTGTTACCAAAGGAGAAGTGCTCGCCCTGAGGCTTGCCGCAAAGGCCGGGATCAATGCCGTTGCGGCGCGCATTGTTTTGAGCGCAGGTCTGCCGGTTGCGCTGATCCGTCGCTTCGACCGGCAGGACAACGGACGTCGAATCATGTATGTCTCCGCCGCCACCCTCCTCGGCGTCGAGGCAACGGAACCTGCGGAACACGCCTACACAGAGATCGTGGACGCCATTCGACTGCACGGCGCCGACGCGCAAGCCGATATTGAAGAATTATGGCGGCGCATTGCCTTCTCAATTCTGATCACGAATGTCGACGACCACCTTCGCAACCACGGCTTCCTGCACGTGAATCGGGAATTCTGGCGGCTGTCGCCTGCTTTTGACATCAATCCGTCGCCGGAACGCGTGCGCGAATTGAAAACTTGGATTTCCGAGAGCGCAGGCCCCGGCATGACCATCGACGCCCTCATGTCGGTGATTGCCTATTTCCGCATCACGAGAGCGCGCGCCAGGGAAATACTCAGCCAGGTTGCGCATGCCGTGGCTGCCTGGCGCAGGACCGGAAAAAGCATCGGCATGACCGAGCAGGAACTCGAGCCCTTCGCTGAGGCCTTTGAGCATCCCGAGCGCGCCGCTGCCCGAAAGCTGGCCTGATGCCCCGTTGACATCTCCCTATACACCGTATACCATCTCCTATACGGTGTATAGATGAACGAACCCGAATCCACCTCCGGCCGCATCTACCAGTGCGCCCTGGCCATCCTCGAGTCCGAAGGCCCGCAGGCCGTCTCCATGCGCCGCATCGCCAGGGACATCGGCATCACTCCCATGGCCATCTATCATCACTTCCCCAGCCGCGAAGCGCTGCTCGACAAGGTCGTCGACACCGAATTCGAGCGCCTTGCCGGCTTCTTTCGCGAGCCGGTGAAGGGAAGCACCGCCTCCGCGCGCATCGCCCACATCATGGACGGCTACATGGACTACGCACTCGCCCATCCCCGCATCTTCGACTACGTCTTCTCGAGTCCCCGCCCCGGCGCGCGCCGCTTCCCTGACGACTTCCGCGCCCGCCGCTCGCCCACCCTCAACGTCACCGCTGACGCCCTGTCCGACTGGATGAAGGCCGGCGAGCTCCACCGCGACGACGTATGGGAGCTCGCCATGGCCCTCTGGGCCCACGTACACGGCTATCTCGCGCTCTATCGCGGCGGCCGCTTCAACCTGACTGAAGACGAGTTTCGCAAGCTCGTTCGCCGCTCCCTGAGGAGGTTCTTCCATGGGCTCAAACCTTAAAAGCCAACACACCTTGGGTGTCCCAGGTCTCGCTTCTGAGACCTGGGAGACGCAGAAGCCGCAGACCCGTCGGGCCCTCATCCTTGCCGTCATCCTGCTCGCCGCCGCAGGCTACTACTGGACCTACGGCCTCTTCCCCATCTGGTGGCTCGCCTGGCTCGCGCCCTTGCCCATCCTGTGGCTCGCGCCCCGCGTGAGCGCACTCACCGCCGCCGGCGCTGCCTTCCTCGCCATGGCCCTAGCCAGGCTCGACCTGTGGAGCTACTACCGCCTGCTTCACATTCCGCTGGCCTTCTCGATCGGCGCGGTCGTCCTGCCGGCCGCCATATTCGCCGCCGCCATCGCCCTCTACCGCAGCTTCTTGCGCCGCAGCCGTCCCGCCCTGGCAGTCCTCGCCTTCCCGGCGGTCATCGTCAGCTACGAGTACCTCTTCAGCCTCTGGCAAGGCACCTTCGGCAACACCGCCTATACCCAGCTTCGTAACTTGCCCGTGCTTCAGCTTGCCGCGCTCACTGGCATCTGGGGAATCTCCGACCTGGTTGCATTCGTTCCCTCCACCGCCGCCGCCCTGCTCTATGTCCGCGGCCCCCAGCGCCGCACCCTGGCCGCGGCCCTAGCCGTCGTCCTGATCGCGGTTCTCGGGTACGGCTTTGCCCGCATCGCCGATACCCCTCCTGCTCAGGAGACCGTCCGCGTCGGCTTCGCCGAATCCCACGCCGGCCCCAACCTCATGCCCCACGCGCCCGCCGACATCACGCGGCTCATGCAAGGCTACGCCCAACAGGTTCAGCTACTTGCGGCGCAGGGCGCGCAGCTCGTCGTCCTGCCGGAAATGTCCGCCCGCGTCGATGACCAGCTCCTGCCCCGGATCGACGTGCTCTTTGAGCAGACCGCCCGCGCCAGCGGCGCCCAGATCGACCTGGGCATCCTGCATGTCACCGGCGGTGTGGCTTACAACGAGGCTCGCCTGTACTCGCCCTCAGGCACGCTGGAGAGCGTTTACCGCAAGCACCACCTGGTCCCCGTGGCTGAAGGCGATACCACGCCCGGCACGGCCCTCTCCGTGCTGGCTCAGCCGGATGGCGTCATCGGCCTCCAGATCTGCCGTGACATGGACTACCCCGAACTCTCCCGCCGCTATGCCAAGCAGGATGTGGGACTTATGCTGGTGCCTGCCTGGGAGTTCGGGCCCGACTATCTCTGGCATGGGCACATGGCGCTGATGCGCGCGGTTGAGGACGGCTTTACGCTGGTCCGATCCGCCAAGCAGGGCTACCTCACTGCCAGCGACGACCGCGGCCGCATCCTGCAGGAAAGGCTCACCTTAGCGGAGACCGGCTACACCACGATGCTCGCCACCGTCCCGGTCCGGCATGACCCCACGCTCTACCAGCGGTGGGGCGACTGGTTTGCCTGGGTCGATTTAGCGCTGCTGGCTGCGCTGGTGGCGGTGTGGGCGTTCAGCCGCCGCAGTACCAAATAAAAAAACGGCTATGTGTTTTGGAATGATGGGGATAGGTGCGATTTCCGCACACTTTGTATTCGCTTCCTGTTCGCCGGGGGCGGGGTTGGAGCTGTCGGCATGTTCTGGCCCGGAACGCGCCTGGGGAGGGTGTTGCCGCGGGCTTGAGTTCGCAATAGTTAGTCTATTGTTATCAGATAATATTATCCTTGTCAATAAATATAATTGCGGGCGGTCGAACGGGCGGGCCACCCGCCGTCTGAG
>Ga0265339_10000492_pt1 | contig 30900 bp, 25 predicted proteins | sample 4CB219metaG_FD_202085 | JGI IMG/M metagenome (GOLD analysis project Ga0265339, IMG submission 202085) | Rhizosphere microbial communities from Carex aquatilis grown in University of Washington, Seatle, WA, United States - 4-CB2-19 metaG | ecosystem: Host-associated > Plants > Roots >... | reverse complement strand
CGGCGCATCCGAGAGTGCGCGCACCGAGCTCGGCACGGATCAAATCGCCGCGATAGCCGATCGAATAGACGACGTCGCTGACGCCTGCGGCGGCGAGCCAGCGCAACTGGTGCACGGCGAATGGTAGGCCGGCCACCGGCAGCAGCGGCTTGGGCAAGCGGTCGGTCGCCGGCCGCATCCGCGTTCCGACGCCGCCGCCGAGCACCAGGCAAGGAAGCATCAGCTGCGCGCCAAGACGACGCTGCCGTCGTGGTCGAAGCCGAAGCGCACCTCCGCCAGGCCGGCAGCGGCCATGGCGCCGCGCACGCGGCGCGTGTCTTCCGCGTACAACAGCAGGAACCCGCCGGCGCCGGCGCCGACGAGCTTGCCGCCCAAGGCGCCGTTGGCACGCGCCAGATCGTACCACGCGTCGATCTCGCCGCTGCTGATGCCGCCGGTGCGGCGGCGCTTGTGCTCCCAGTGCTCGTGCATCAGGCCGGCAAAGCGCTGCGTGTCGCCGCCTTCCAGCGCCGTGCCGATTTGCGTACCCAGATCCGCGACCGCGTCGAGGTTGGCGAGCATGGCGGCATCGTCGCGCTCCGAACGTTGCTTTTGTTCCGCAAGGATCGTCGCAGCGCTGCGCGAATAGCCGGTAAAGAACAGCAGCAGATGCTCCTCCAGATCGGCCTGGGTCTCAGCGCCAATGGCGAGGCGATCGACTTCGACTGAATCGTCGGGATGGAACGCGAAGCGCGTCAGTCCGCCGAACGCGGCGATGTACTGATCCTGCTTACCGACCGGAGCCCCGAGTCGGTCGATCTCGATATGACAGGCGGCCTCGGCCAGCGCAGCGGTCGACAGCTGTTGATGCCGAAAGGCGTGCAGGGCGCGGATCAGCCCGACCGTGAACGAACCCGAGGAGCCGAGCCCGGTGCCGGAGGGAATGTCTGCGACACTGACGATCTCGAGGCCCGGTTGGGCTCGATAGTGCGCCAGCACTTCGCGCAGCAGCGCATGCTGGATGTCCTCGATGCGCGCAACGCGCTCGTGCTCGGAGTATTTCAGCAGATAGTCGGATGTGAACGTGGCGTTGATGGCCAGATACACGTACTTGTTGATCGCCGCCGAGATCACATGGCCGCCGCGGCGCCGGTAGTATGATGGGAGATCCGTTCCGCCGCCGCCGATCGAGATGCGCAGCGGGGTGCGCGTGACGATCATGCGCCTCAGCCCCGCCGGCGCTTGGCAAGCCGGCGCGTCGCGGCGCGCCCAGCCGGTGGACGACCCGCCCGTTGACTCCGCGGCATCAGCTGCCTCCGGCCGGCGCCGCGCGGCGCGGCGCGCCGCGATACAAGGCGTCGAGGGCGACCGCCGCCAGCAGCACGAGCGAGATCTCGGATGGGGCGCGGTACCGAACGGCGCCGACGGTAATGGCTGTCGAAAGCAGGGCGATCAATGGAAGGGCGAGCAACGGGTAGATTGGTATGCGGCGACGCCGTGCGAGCACCCCCCCGGCCACGGCGAACGGCAATAGCAGCCAATACGAGACAAACGCCACCCAAATGATGGTCTGCGAGGTGCCGCGCGCGGCTTCGAACTGCACCTGCTGCGCCGGGCGATAGAAGCCGAACGTCCTGCCCAGCCGCGCCGCGATCAGTGCGGGGAGGTGCGGGTTCTGCTGCATGAACCCCACGGCCGCGGCGCGAAATTGACCATCGACGATCGACGGATCGTCGGAGCGATGCGGCACGAACATGACGCAGCTGAGATCGGAGAAGCCGAACCGCTCGCCGCCGTAGACCAGCGGACAGTTGCCGCACAGCATCGCCGCGCCGAGGCCGTTCGACAACGGCACGAAGCGTTGAAACCGAGTCGTGTTGTAAATCGACCACGGCGCGATGCACAGCACGCAGACCACGCCGGCAAGCGCGAGACGGGCGACTCGATCGCCGACCGCGATGCCGGGGGCCCACAAGATCAGCGGCGCGACGACCAGCACCGAGAGGGTCAGCAGTTCCGCGCGCGCCAGCGCCTGGAATGCGATCGATGCGCCGAGCGCGGCGGCCAGCCCGGCACCGGCGTGGGCGCGGTAGCGATAGACCAGCCACAGCATCGTGGCGCCGCCCAGCATGGCCAACGGCTCGACAGCGACGTCGCGCTCATAAAGCCACACGTTCGGATAGACGGCGGCCAGCGCGGCGGCGACCAGTCCGACACGGGCGCCGAGCATCGCTCGACCGGCCAGACCCGTCATCAGGACCACCAGCCCGCCAACCAGCGCACCGGTGATCTGGTGCGCCAGATATGAGCGCATCCCCAATGCGCTCACGCCGGCCAACACCAACGTCCACCCCGGCGGATGCACCGCATCGGGAACGATTCGCTTTTGCGTGTCGAGCGCTAAGGGATTGATGAAACCCATCCCGTCGACCAGCTGCAGCGCCGCGTTGTGGTAGTGGTATCCGTCTCCGCCGACGAAGGTTCCCTGCACCAACACGACGTACAGCACGCGCCCGAGCAAGCCGAGGGCGACGATGCCGCAGAGACGGCGGCCGAAATGCGATGACGCCGGGGGCGCGGCGGCTGATGCCGGGGGCGCGGCCGCAGACGCGGGCGGCGCGGCGGCAGGCACCGGCGCACCGTCGGGGCTCTCTGCGCCGGAATCGAGGGGCAGCTGCAGGTCAGACATCGAGCCAACCGTACGAGCACGTGCGCGCCTTGGCGGCGCGCGCGGCGGCATCACAGCGATGCGCGTATAGCGCCGGCGCGTCCACCGCCCACTCCCCTCCGCATCGCCAAAGCGTACCAGCGCAGGTAGCGCGGCAACCAGCGCAGCAACTTGAAGTTGGACTGCCCGGCGACGCGATCGCGCCACGTCGTCGGCACTTCGCCGATGCGATAACCCGCCACGTGCGCCTTGACGGTCAGCTCCAGCGCCAACTCGAAGCCCACCGCACTCTCGATGTGCAACCGTTCCAACATGCTGCGCCGATAGAGCTTGAAGGCGCTGGTGGGATCGCTGGTCGGCAGGCCGGCGAGCCAGTGCAACGAGCGCCCTGCAGCGCGCGACAGGAAGTTCTTCAGCGGCGGGCCGCCGATCTGCCGACCGCCGCGCATGTAGCGCGAAGCCGCGACCAGATCGTCTCCCGCTTCGAGCCGCGCCAGCATGCGGGCGATGTCCTCGACGTCGTCTGAGGCGTCGGCCATCGTCACCAGCACCGCCTCGCCCTCTGCGGCGGCGAAGCCGGCGCGCATCGCCAGCGCCGGACCGCGGCCGAGCGTGTTGTGCACGGCGCGCAATGCCGGGTAGCGGCGGCGCAGATCATCCACCACTGCGATCGTCGGGTCGTCGGCTTCGTCGTGTACGACGAGGATCTCGTGCGGCATCGGGGCGCGCGTCGCCAGGACTTCCAGCGTCGCGCGAGCGGCCTCGCCCTCGCGATACACGGGCACGACGATCGACAACAGCACGCGCGGCAGAATCAGACGCGCGGGACGAAAATGCAAAGCGCGACGGCGAAGACCTTTGACCAGATCCGTTGGATGGCTGGATGAATCGGTCGCCCGGACGGCATGCGCCGTCGGGAGGCGCGGCCGCGACGGCCTCTTGCCGACGCACCGTAGCGAGCGGTGCGCGACAAACCGCTTTCCGCCGTCAGCGATCGGCCTTCAGCTCCGGCAAACCGAACGGGTGCAAGGCTGCGCACGCCGGCTGGTCGCTCAATGCTGATCGCTGACAGCATTCTGGGGCAAAGCCACCGCATCGAGAGCCGGGCGCGCTGCGGCAGATGGCCGATCAGGATGCGGCGGAGACGCATCACCGGATTCGGCACTCGGCCGCGCGCGCCAGCGCAGCAGCGCGTCGAACGACAGGGCGGCCAGCAACACGAGCGGGACTTCGGACGGCGCGCGGTAGCGGACAGCGCCGATCGTCAGCGCGACCGAGAGCACCGCGACCGCCGGAAAGGCAAGCAGCGGATAGATCATGACGCCTCGCCGGCGCGCGATCAGCCCGCCGGCCGCGGCGAACGGCAGCAACAGCCAGTACGAGAACAACGCCACCCACAACACCGCGATCGCGGTTCCCCGTTCGGCTTCGAAGTGCACCTGCTGGAACGGCCGGAACATATTGAAGGTGCGGCCGAGCCGCGCCGCGATGACGACCGGCAGGCGATCGATGCGGGCCCATATGAAGGTCAGCGCCGCCTGCCGGTACTGACGGTCGGCGATCGAAGGCTCCTCCGAGAGTTTCGGCACGAAGAGCAGACAGGCAAATTGGTCGGCGCCGAGGCGCTCGCCGTCATAGGTCGCGCTGCAGTTCCCGGCCCGCAGCGCCGAGCCCAAGCCGTTGGACAGCGGCACAAAGAGTGCGAAGCGCGTCAGGTTGAACAGGGACCATGGTGCGATGCACACGACGCTCACCGCACCAGCGAGAGTTAGTCGGGCAACTCGCCGCGCGAGATTCCCATCGGCGGAGAAGAGGATCAGCGGCGTCACGAGCAGCAGCGAAATCGCTATGAGCTCCGACCGCGTCAAGGCGAGCAGCGCCACCGCGGCGCCGAGCGCGGCAGCGAGCCCTACGCTGGGGGCTGCCCGATAGCGATAGGCGAGCCAGAGCGTCGTCGCCGTGCCGAGCATCGCCAGGGGCTCCACGGCCACGTCGCGCTCGTAGAGCCACACGTTGGGGTACACGGCCGCGAGCCCGGCGGCGATCAATCCGACACGGGCGCCGAACGCGGCGCGGCCGGCGAGTCCGGTCATGGCGATCACCGCCGCGCCCAGCAAGCAGGCAACGATCTGATGTGCCAGGTACGAGCGCAGTCCCAGGGCGCTCGCTGCCGCGAGGAGCAGCGTCCATGCCGGCGGATGAACGGCATCGGGAACCATCTTTCCCAAGAAATCCCGCGCCAGCGGGTTGATGAATCCCGCTCCGTCGACGAGCGCGAGGGCCGCCGAGTGGTACTGATACCCGTCGCCGCCCACCGGGCTGCTTCGCACCCACACCACGTACAGAATACGGCCGATCAAGCCGACGAGGGCGATCATAAACAGGCGTCGTCCGAAACGATCCGATTCCGACGCCGCGCCTCGACCACCGAGACGTGGCTGGCCGGTTTCCGCGCCGTCGAGTTGCGCCTGCGCTTCGTGCCGTTCTCGACCAAAAGCGCGCTGCCGCGATGGCCCCTCCTCCCCTGCCGCGGTCATCATCGTACCCTTGCTGCCATTCCGGTAGGCGTAGCGGATGTTGGGCTGCAGGATCAGCAGGCGGCTGCTCTGGCGCAGCGCGTGGCGCGCACTGCGCCGAGCACGGCCGGCCAGGCGGCTCCATTCGGCAGAGGCTCGCAGAAGTTTCCGGTGAAGGCGACATCGGCCGCACCGTCGGCGAGCCAATCGCGCTCGTTGGCCCGCCCGATGTGCGCCTCGACGCCGGGCGCTGCCAGCTGCGCGGCCGGTGGATTGCCGTCGAGCTTCTCCGCGCAGGCGCTGTGATTGATGAGCGCGCAGCAAGCGGCACCCATCGCCGGATGGGTGCAACGCAGGTCGTCGACCACCGCGACAGTCGGGTCGTTCGCCTCGTCGTGCAACACCAGCATCGCATGCGGTTCCGGTGCCTGTGCGGCCGAGCGTTGCAGCCCCGCGTGGGCGACCTCGGCCTTGCGAGACACGGGTACGACTATAAAGAGCAGCACGCTGGGCACCATCAAACGATCGCGTGCAAAAGACAAAGCGAGACGATCGGCAAGAGGCGGCACGCCGCGCTTGAGCTTCTTACGGTAGGAAGCGAGTCGACCCTGCGCTTCCACGCCGTGCCATGCCGACAGGGACGTCGCGGACCCGCGCCATCGGCGCAATGCTTCTGAGACGCGACACCGATACCGCTGATCAACCCGGCCGCGGTTCAGCAGGCGGCAGACCGAACCCGCCATCGACAGTTGTTCGGCAAGGCGTTGAATGTTGTAAGCACCGCCCTGCTTGCCCAGCGTGTTGACCGTGGACGTGAGCTTCGAATCGATGGCGAGGTCGATAACCTTCTTGTCCGGCTCGGACGAGCGTTGCGCGCTTCCGCGCCCGCCTGGGAAGCGGAAGTGGCGCCGCGCCAGGGCGCCGCGTCGTGGTCGCGCGCTGCGGCGCCATGGGCATTGCCGATGAGCGGACGTGCCGGCCCGGTTGGGGGCTCGGCCGTGCCCGGCGCAACGACGTGGTGGGACCGCCGCTTTCCTTGGCTGATTGCCGCACTGGTCGTACTGGCCGCAGGCGTTCGGCTCGCAGCAATCTATGTCGCACAACGCACGTCGCCGATCGGTCTCGGCGGCGACGGGTTCCACTACGTCATCTCGGCCTGGCTGCTCGCGGCTGGCCAAGGGTTCAGCTTCCAGACCGCGAAAGGGATTTTCCCCGACGCCCTGCATCCGCCGCTGTGGATTGCATTCCTCGCCGGCGTGCACTGGCTGGGAGCGCAGACCGTTGAGCAGACGGGGCTCGCGGCGAGCGCCTTGGGAGTCGGCACGACGGTGCTCGTCGCGCTCCTGGGTCGCTACATCGCGTCCGCCCGCACAGGCGCTGTGGCCGGCGCGCTGATCGCCGTCTCGCCGGCGTTCTGGACATACGAGCGCAACCTCAACGCCGAAGCGATCACCTTCCCCCTCATCGCTGCCGCGCTCCTGCTGACATACCGCTACCACGCGCGGCCCACACTCGGGCGATGCCTCGCGCTAGCGTCGACGCTTGGACTGCTGGCGCTGGCTCGATCGGAGCAAGCGCTCCTCATCCCCGCCGTCTTCGTGCCGCTGGTGCTCAGCACCGCGGCGGTTCCGCTGCGCCGGCGCATCTGGCGATTGGCGCTGTCTGGAGCCGTCATCCTCGCGATCATTGCGCCCTGGACGATCTACAACCTGCATCGCTTCGAGCGACCGATCATCCTCTCTGCCGGCGCGGGGAATGCCATGTTGGCGGGTGCATGCGACACGACGTTCTCGGGCGAGCACCTGGGCTCGTACGATTCCGCCTGCGTTTTACACAACCCAGTCTTCTGGAAGAACACCGACCGGAGCGTGCAGGACGGTGCGCTGCGCGCTGAAGCGATCCGATACACGCTCAACCACTTGGAGATGCTGCCGGCAGTCCTCGCAGCGCGCGAAGGGCGCAGTTGGGGCTTCTTCCGCCCCGCGCAGCAGGTCCTACTCCAGGCTGAAAGCCTGGCCTTCGCACCGCGCATCATTTGGCTCCAAATGATTCTCTATTGGACATTGGTGCCGCTCGCGGTCGCCGGCGCAGCGCTGCGACGCCGGCACGTGATCCTCTATCCGCTCCTCGCCCTCCCGGCGCTCAGCATCATCTCGACCGCCATGACTTTCGGCGACATTCGCTACCGAGCTCCTGCCGAGATTCCTCTGGTGTTGCTCGCTGCGGCCGCCATCGACGGCCTGCTCTTGCCCACCCCGCGGCTCGAAAGCCTGCAGGACTCCACCGCGCGCGCAGCGCGGCAGGAAGCATGAACGCGCGGCGAGCCGGCGTGCGCGGGCGGCGTGCGCAGACGCGGCTCATCGCGTCGCGCCGCGGGCGCCGCCGATCTACGCCGCCAGCGAAAACACAATCCGATTGGTGCCGAGAATGTTCCAGATGTCGCTGACCACGGCCGCGGGCTTGGCGAGGCGGCGCAGCCCGTCGAGCGTCAGGTCGTCGAAGGCCGAGTGGTTCATGGCCAAGAAGATCGCGTCGGCGCCGCGCAACGCCTCGTCGCGCGACGCATAAGGCAGCAGCGGATCGTGCAGATGCACGTCGGCGCCTTCGGCCAGCAGCAGCTTCTTCAATTTGAAAGCCAACGAATTACGCGTGTCGTCGATGTCGCGTTTGAAGGCCATGCCGAGGATCGCCGCCTTGGCACCGTCGAGCGGCAGGCGCGCGCGCACTTGGTCGACCAGATATGCCGGGGTCGTCTCGTGGATCTTCCACGCCGAGGCGATGAGCTCGTTGTAGGGGATCTTGCCGGTGAGAAAGAAGCCGTCCTTGTACAGGCATGGGCCGCCGGTGAGTCCCGGGGACTTCAAGCCACCGCGTTTGTAGTCGCGGTTGATCGCATCGATGATCGGGTAGACCTCGCGCCCGTGCTGGGCGGCGATCATCATGAACTCGTTGGCGACGGCGAAATCGATGTAGCGGTACATATTGCAGAACAGCTTGGCGAGCTCGGCGCTGCGCGCGTCGACCTCGATGACCGTCGGCGTCACCTGCGTGAAGAATTGCTTGGCGCGCGCGCCGCTCGCGGCGTCGACGCCGCCGACGATCTGCGGCACCTCGGGCAGCTCGCTGAACGACTTCCCTTCGGCGATGCGCTCCGGACAGAAGGCCAGGAAGAGATCTTGGCCGATGCGATACGATGTACTGCGCTCGATGAGACGGCCAAGATGCTCGGTCGAGCCCGGCGCCACGGTGCTGCGCAGCACCACCAGCTGACCGGCGTGCATGTGCGGCAAGGCGGCGCGCAACAGGTTCTCGATGGGAAGAAAGATCGGGTTGTTGAAATCGTCGACCGGCGTGCCGAGGGTGATGATGATCGTGTCGGCGTGCGCCAGCGCCGCGAGATCCGAGCCGGCGTGGAAGCGCGTCCCGTGCGTCGCCGCGAGCGCCTCGGCCGCACCGTGCTCGCGAAACGGCAGGCGCCCGGCGCGCAGCGCCTCGATCGTCGCCGGGTTGGTGTCGATGCCGTGCACGGCACAGCCGCGCTGCGCCAGGAACAGCGCGAACGGCAGGCCGACCCGCCCGAGGCCGACGACTGCGACCGTGCCCGTCATGCCGTTCACGCCTTGCCGATGACCTCGCGCAGCCCGGTCTCGAAATCGATCTGCGGCTCCCACCCGAGGAGGCGCTTGGCCTTGCTGCCATCGGGCACGCGGCGTTTGACGTCGGACGGAAAGCCCGAAACGAACGTCGCCTGGAACGGGCGCTCGCCGCCCCACGCCGCGTAGATCCGCTTGGCCAGCTCGAGCATGGTGATCTCTTCGGCGTTGCCGAGGTTGAAATCCTCGTTCTCCGCTGCCGGGTGATCGAGCGCCATGACGATGCCGCGCGCGATGTCGCGCACGTGCGTGAAGCAGCGCGTTTGCGAACCGTCGCCGAGCAATTCGATCGGATACTGGCCGCCGCGGATCTTCTTGACCAAGTCGGGAATCACATGCGCGTCGCCGACTTCATCGCCGGCCTCTTCTTCCGGGCCGATGGCGTTGAACGGGCGCAGGATCGAGTATTTCAGGCCGTGCTGATCGTGGAAGGCGCGGCAATACCACTCGCCGATCAACTTGCTGAAGCCGTAGGCGGTGAACGGCGGCGGAATGACGCGTAGATCTTCTTCCTTCGATGGGAAGCGCGTGGCCGACTCGAACACCATCGACGAGGAGACGAACAGCATGCGCTCCAGGCGCTCAGCCACCGCGGCTTCGAACGTGTGCGAGTAGATGAGATTGTTCTCGCTGAGGATCTCGGCCGGCAGCTTGTGAAAGTAGCCGATGCCGCCGATGCGCGCCGCCAAGTTGATGCAGGCGCGCGCGCCGCGAAACGCCTCGCGCGCGACGCCGGCGTGGGTGAGGTCGCCGCGGACGAACTCGACGCCGTCGGGCACGCGACTCGACGCTTTACTCATGTTGTCCACGACGCGGACGGCGTGGCCCTTGGCGCGCAGCTGGCGCACTACTTCGCTGCCGATGAAGCCGCAGCCGCCGGTGACGACGATCATGTCTGGTCTTTATCCTTTCAGGCCGTCGGCGAGCCGTACGCTGCGGCGCCCGGTGCGGTCAAGCCACCGATCAACGCGCCAGCATTCCCTCGATCGCGTCGTAGGCGCTGTGCAAGCGCAGCAGGCCTGCGCGCAGCGCAGCGAAGCGCGGCGCGCGCGCGAAGCCGGTGGCCGCCAATTGCTCGGCGGTGAGCGCCGGCGGCGTCTCGACGACGATTTCACCGTCGCGCGGCGTTGGGATGATGCTGGTATCGTATAACCGCACGCGCAGCGGCGGAGCGAAGAAGATCTCGTGCGCGTTACCGTCGGCGAACATCGAGGCCATCATCGGCGTCCTGGGCATGACGTAGACGGTTTCGCGGCCGTTCGCCGTCGCCAGGTCGTCGAGATGCAGCAGCAGTGTCTCATCGGCGCGCGCCGTATTGCGCACCAGGGCGGCGATGCCGTTGTTGCGCATCGCCGCATCGCCCGTGCGCGCGTCGCTCGCGAGGACGATCACCGCCAGCACGACCGCCCCGACGTTGCGGCCGGCGGCGAGCAGACGGGCCAGACCGACGCACGCGATGGCCGCGCCCAGCCCAGCGACACCGATAAAGAAGTCGTAGTAGTGCTTGGCGAGGGCCAACACCGGCGTGAGCCCGACGACGAAGATCGCAGTGCCCAGCGCAACCGGGCGCCACGCGGCGCGGCCGCGAAGCGCCAGCAACGCGCTCACCAACGCCAGCGCCAGAACCGTCGCCGCGGCCGGGAGATATCCCGCCGCTCCAACCGCGAAAGTCAGCAGGTTCAGCGTCGCGAGGGTATAATGCCCGAGGCTGGTGAGGATCGCGTCGGGCGCGGCCGTGACCCCGTAGCCGAAGCTGCTCGGACCGCGCACGGTGAAGTACGCCAGCTTGGCGATACCGTAGATGAGCACGATGACGACAGGCCCGGCGGCGTCGCGCGCCACGCGCCGCCACGGCTCACGCAGCGCACCGAATGCGGCAACGGCGAGGATCAAGCCGGGCCCGGCCACGCCGTATTCGCCGCACAACAACGCAATGACTTGCAGCAGCGAACAGCCGACCGCGCGTACACGCCCGGCGCTCCATCCCCACCACCAGACGAGCAGGAACAGGCTGAGCGCCGCGCCGGTCATGCTGAACGCCGCCAACCAATACACCGCTGCGCCATGCCCGGGTGCCGCGGCATAGAGCAACGCGGCGCACAGGCCGGCTGAGAGCGAGCCGAGATGGCGGCTGGCAATTGCCAATACCAGCACCGCGTTGACGGCGAACACGGTCACTTGAAAGGCGTGCGCGGCGCCGCTGTCGAAGCCGAACAGACTGACCAACAGCCACATGTAGCCGGTTTGCGTGAACGGTCGATAAAGCAGGAATCCGGCGTGCGTCGGCCGGAAGATCTCGAAGAGCGCCTGCGCGCTCCCGGCTTTGATCCCCTGCGCCGTGCGCAGCAGCCAAAAGTCGTCGAGAAAGTAGAAGTCCGCCGCCGCGTCGCCGTAGCGCCCGAGGCAATAGAACGCGACCAGCAGCACCGCGCCGAGATGCCAAGGCCAACCGCGCCGTGGCGCCTCGCCGACCGCAGACATGGTCGGCTGCATATGCGGCGAAGTATCGAGTGAAACAAGGATCGCGTTTTTGGTTCGCGGCAATCTGCCGGACGACAAGCGCGTGGAAGCGCCGCGCCGACCCGACAACACGCATACGGAATGCGGTTGGAGCGCTTGCACGCGCTGGGGCCGCCGCGCACTATTCGACGACGTGACCCGGCCCGCCGCCTCCTCGATCTGCCCGCCTCGGTCTCGCTGTCGGCGGAGATCACCAGCTGCGGCGCTCATGATTGCGTGGTGTGCGATCGCCCTGTTCGGCTGCCAGTCCCATCCGGCCGCAGTGAAGAACGTCGTCATCGTGGTGGTCGATACGCTGCGCGCCGACCGCCTCGGCCGGTACGGTAACATGCGCGGCCTGACGCCGTTCCTGGACCAGCTGGCCGACCGCGGCGTGCGCTTCGACCACGCCTACGCCAACGCCTCGTGGACCATGCCGTCGGTCGCCTCGTTGTTGACCTCTCGCTATCCATCGCAGCACGGCGTGCATGATTTCGATTCGCGCTTGTCCGACGACGAGGTGACGTTCGCCGAGCGGCTGTCGCAAGCGGGCTACGTCGGTGGCGGTTTCACCGCCAACTTTCGTCTCGCCGCGGATCTGGGCTACGCGCAGGGCTTCGCAGCTTGGCAGGGCTTTGCCGAGTCGCCCAACAGTCCGACCAAGGCGCGCGCGTCCGTCGTGCGTGATGCGGTCTTCAACTGGGTGGATCGGACAAGCTCCAGCGCGCCGCGCCTGCTGTACGTGCAAATCATGGAGCCGCACGCGCCCTACCAGCCACCGGCCGATCTGCGCGCCAGGTTGCTGCCGGCGATCTCGGCGGAGGAAGCCGCACGCGTCGACGACAAGGCCTTGTTGATGACCGAGCCACTCACGCCCACCGAGCTGACGATCCTCACCGGTCTGTATGACGCCGAGGTGGCCGCCGCCGACGCCGAGCTGCGTCAGGTCTTCGACGGCCTGGCGCAGCGCGGCTTTCTGGACGATGCGCTGGTCATCGTCACCGGCGACCACGGCGAGGAGCTTATGGAACACGGCGAGCTCGGGCACGGCTTCGACTTGTTCAACGAGACCGTTCACGTGCCGCTACTGATCAGCGGACCCGGTGTGCCGGCCGGCCGCGTCGTCGGTCAGAATGTGTCGCTGGTCGACCTTGCACCGACGCTGCTCGAGCTGCTCGGACTGCCGCCGGAGCCCCGCTTCGAGGGTCGCTCCCTGGCCGGGATGCTGCGCGCCGCGACACCGGCCGTGGTGATGTCGGACATCATTCTGCAGCTGCCGCGGAACAATGCGCCGGCCGACGCTCGCGATCATCGCGAGGGACTGGTGCGCGGCACCGACAAGCTGCTCGTCGAGCCAGATGGTTCCGCTCGTGTCTACGACCTCGCCAACGATCCGGGCGAGCTGGCCGGCAAGCCGCCGCCGGCGACGGCGGCGCTCAGCCTCGGGCTCGAGCAGGCCAACGCCGCATTGGCCGCCCGAGAGAGGCACGAGGTCGGTACCGCGCCGCTCGACGACGCGACCAAAGAAAAGCTGCGCGCGCTCGGCTACGAGCGCTGATCGCCCTGCTTGCGCGCCCGCGCGACGAAGAAGATCCCGCCGGCGGCAAACCAGGGGCTGACGCTGCGCAGGACTTTGGCGATCGCCCGGCCGACGGGGCCGAACTCGAAGGGCGGCTGGTGCGCGTAGTTGAAGAAGCAGCCGACGTCGCACACGTCGCAGAACAAGCCTTTCTGCCAGGGCTCGAAGTAGTCGTCGGGCTCGACCTCGACGATGTCGAAGTCGGTGCGGCGCAGGAAGCCCTCCATCTCGGGCTGCACGTAGCGAAACTCGGTGAAGCCGAAGCCTTTGCCGCGCCACTTCCACACCTGCCACAGCGCCATGAGGGCCGGGTTCACGACGTAACGGCGGAAGGTATTGTTGAACGGCACCACGACGAAAAAGATCCCGCCCGGCTTCAGCACGCGGTGGATCTCGCGGAACAACACCTCGGGCCCTTCCTCGAAATGCTCCGCGACGTAGGAGGAGAGCACGGCGTCGAAGGAATTATCCGGAAAAGGCGTCGCCAACGCGTTGCTGCGCACCAAACGCATGTCGGGATCGTGCTCGCGCGCGAGCAGCAGCGGCCCGGTGCTGTCGTCGACGCCGTACGCCTGATTGCCGAGCTTCTCGAAGTACGCCATCCAGCGCCCGCTGCCGCAGCCCGACTCGAGCACCTTCATGCCGCCTTGGCCGAGGTAGCGGCGAAAGATCGGCGCCGCCATCTCGTGGTTCTCGATGGTCGATAGATGGACGTCGAAATACCCGCGGCCCGGATGGTTCTTCGCCCACGCCGCGTCGGCCTTGTAGGTCTCGTCGAGGCCTTTGGTCACCTCGTCGCGCAGATATTGCTTGAAGCTCATGAAGGCGAGTCCTTAGCCGCTGCCCCCGGTCCAGGCAAATCGATGAGCGTCTCGCCGCGCCGCCCGCGCGCCGCTTCGAGCGTCTTGGGATCGCTCGACGTGAATGTAATGCGATGCCCGTCGACGACGTTGTCGGGATAGAAAATGACGAACAGCGCGGCCGTGCCGGGAAAGAGATTGCGGAACTCGATGTTGAACGTGCCGACGGAATAGAACGGATCGATCGGGATCGACACCGGCGCCCCCGGAGGCGCCGCCGCGATCCGCTGCTGAATGGCGCTCAGCGCCGCCAGCGTCTCGCGGCGATCCGGATCGAAGTGCTCGATCGGGTGCGGGGTGAACGCCAGCATCCCGACGAACGTCACGGCCCACGCGGCCCACAGTCGGTTGGCGGCCCCAGTGGAGAGATCGACCCTCTCCGCGAGCGCGTGCAGCGCGACCACCAGGGCAATGCCGAGCAACGCTCCGGCGGCGTAGTGGTAGCGCGGACTCTGCGCCAGCAGGATGCTGCCGTGCGCCTGAAACGCGCTGCGCCCCATCGCGATCAGCCCGTAGGTGGCCAACACCAGCAGCAATACGCCGCTCAACCGCCGGCGCACCGACGGCGCCGCGACCACCCACCCAGCTATCAAGACCGCGCCGCTGCCGACCAAGGCTGCGACATGCAACGGCGTTGGAAAGCTCGTCGGCGTCGCCATCCAGCCGAGCGGCCACTGCGCCATGCCGATGGCAACCAGAGCGGCAACCAAATCGGCGTGGCGCACGAGCGACGGGATACCCGCGACCATGATCGACAGCTCCATACGGCGCTCGCCGTAGAGCGCCGGTTCGAGCAGGCGCAGCGCGACATAGATCGCCATCACGATCACCGCTGCCGCGATGAGCCAGGCGATCGCTTTGCGGCGCGTCGGCACCGGTGGCAGCAGCAGCCATGCCGCCAGCGGCATGACCAGCGCCGCCGCGATGCCGACGCCAAAACAGGTGCCGGCGATGATTAGCAGCAACGCCCACCACCGCGGCCGCATGGGCTGCGATGCATCGGCGCGCACCGCGACCAGCCCAGCGACCACCAGCAAGATACAAGCGGTCGCGACCACTTGTCCGTACACGGCGTACCAGCCGAGCGCCCCCTCGTTGGCCGGCGCGATGCCCCACAGCGTCGCGCCGACACTGGCCAGGCGCCAGCTGTCGGTCAGGCGTAACGCGACGACATAGACCAACGCGACGCTGAGCAGATGCGTCAGCAAGGCGACGGCGAAATAGCCGCGCGGATCGAGACCGAACGCGGCGTGCAGCAGCAGGGTGATGGCATTGCGCACGATCAGCACGTGTCCGCCGTACATGCGCAACAGGTAGTGCGGCACATCCTCGTTGCGCAGCTGATAGAGGTCGACGAAGTCGTCGGCGTGAAAATAGTTTCCAGTGATCGGGTAGAAGACGATCGCGGCGCAGACGGCGGGCAGCACCCACGCCCAGCGGCGCAGCGCCGCGTCGCTTCCCGCCGCGACGTCGTCCCGCGCCGTCTGCACCGTCCTCACGGACGCGCCGCAGCTGCGCCGGGTGTCGCAGCTGGGTCCGGCACGGCTTGCAGCAGGCTCGCCGCGCGGCGGCCGCGCGCCCCGCGCAGGGTGAGCGGGTCGCTGCTGGTGAACACCACCGGGTGACCGTCGACGACGTTGTCCGGATAGAACACCGCAAATAGCGCCGCGGTACCGGGAAAACGGTCGCGATAGGGAAAGTTGACGAAGCCGACGGCGCCGAACGGCTGCACCGGGATGACCGCCGTGTCGCCGCGCGGCGTGGCGTCGATGGCGCGCTGAATGTCGGCCAGCGCCGCCACGGTGGACCGGCGATCGCCGTCGTAATGATCGATGCGACGCTCGTTGCACAGCAACACGATGGCGAGGCCGATCAGCCAACCCGCGAACGCGATCCGGCCGGCGCGCAGCGACACGTGCAGGCGGGCGACCAGCGCCGCGATCGCCAAGCAGATGAGCAGGCTCAGCAGCGCGCCGGCGGCATAGTGGTAGCGCGAGCTGCGCGCTAGCACGGCCAATCCGAGTTGGATGAACATGCTACGCGCGACAGCGATCAGTCCGTAGATTGCCGCTGCGAGCAGCAGGCAGGCGGCCATGCGGCGGCGCTGCGACGGCGCCGCCCAGACAAAGCCGGCTCCGATCAGTACCGCTCCGCATGCCGCCGCGATCAGTTGTGCGCTGGTGGGAAACAGCATCGGATCGGTCAGTGGTCCCAGCGGCCACAAAGCCAGGCCGGCCGTGAACAACGCGGCCAACATCGGCACGTGGCGCGTCACCCCGCCGAGGCCCAGCACCATGAGCGTGGTCTCGACGCGCTGCTCGCCGTACAATCGCAATTCGAGCGCGCGCAGCGTGACGAACATCGCCAGCAGCATCACGGCGGCAGCGGCGAAGCTCCAGATGGCGCGGCGACGCAGCGACGAGGTCGGCAGCAGCAGCCAGGCGATCGCCGGCATGACGAGGGCAGCCGCGATGCCGACGCCGAACAACATCCCGGCAAGCACCATGGCCGCTGCCCACGCGGCGGGTCGTCGCCAGTTGCCGCCCGCGAGCGATTGCGCGGCACCACTCAGGCTGACGAGGACGGCCAGGATGCAGGTCGTCGCCGCCACCTGACCGTAGACCGCATACCAACCGACCGCGCCCTCATCGGCCGGCGCAATGCCCCACATCGTTCCGGCGACGCAGGCAAGACGCCACCCGACTCCAAGCCGCAACGCCGCCCAATAGAGCAGCGCGACGTTGGTCAGATGCGTGGCCAGGGCCAGGACGAAAAATGCGACGGGATTGGGCCCGAACGTCGTCGCCAGCAGCGCCGTGATGGCGTTGCGTGCGATCAGGATGTGGCCGCCGTACATGCGCAGCAGGTACTGCGCCGGCGTATCGTTGTGCAGCTGATAGAGATCGAGGAAATCGTCGGCATGAAAATAGTTGCCGAGGATCGGCGCGTAGACGATGGCCGCGCAGAGGACAGGCAGCAACCACGCCACCCGGGTCACGGTCGTGTCGCCGGGCATACAATGACGCGTGCGCTAGAGGCTGAAGTGCTTCGAGCGTGGGTCGTTCAGCCATTCGGCCAGCAGCGGTGCCTTCTGATCCTTCTCCGAAACGATCGGCGCACCGTCCGGCCAAGCGATACCGAGCGCCGGATCGTTCCACCGAATGCCACCCTCCCCGGCGCCGTGCGCTCCGCTGCACTCGTAGAGAACGACGGTATCGTCGGCGAGCGCGACGGTGCCGTGCGCGAAGCCAGGCGGTACCCAAATGATCTGGTGGTTGCGATCGGTCAGCTCCACTGCGGCGTGGTCGCCGAGCGTCGGCGAGCCGTGCCGTACATCCACGACGACGTCGATGATCGCGCCGTGGATGCAGCGTACGAACTTGCCCATCGGCGGGTCCCACTGAAAGTGAAGACCGCGCACCACGCCCTTCTTGGACCACGTCTGGATGGCTTGCTGGAACGTCGACGGAATGCCGAGCCCGTCGAGATCGCTTTTGACCCACGACTGCAGCAGGAATCCCCGCTCGTCGGTAAAGTATTTGGCCGTGACCACTTTCAGCCCGGCGAGCTGATTCCATTCGCGCTGCATGCCGTATTCTTCCCTTCGCGTCGGCCGGGGGTTATCTCCGAGCCCCGCCGCGCCGTCAACTCACGCCTTCGCAGCCGCTGCTGCGAAGGCCCGCTCCTTGGCGCCCAGCCGCCTGCGCCAATGCTCAGGAATGCCGCCCCCGTCGCCTTCATTCAATAGCGTTCGCGCACACCGAACAGCCTTGTTCGTCCGGTATCGAGTTGTTAGGTGGGCCGATGTGGCAGAGCCCGGGGTCGCCGTTGCGGCAGACGCTCCGATCTCGACCGAAGACGCCATCGTCGCAGCCTGTGTCGTCGTCGGCGAGAACGATGCGCTGCATGGCGTCGACGGCTGGTCGTCCGTCGACACGTGGCGCAACGGCCCGCCGGTGCGCTGGGTGGCCACGGAAGCGCGTCTGCTGCTGCAGGTACCAGCCGAGGTCTCGCACGTCGGCATCGAGCTCTGGGTCCCCGGGCGCTGGCTCGGTCCAGCGCCGACCGCCCAATTGACGCTGCGCGATCAGTACGCGCCGCTGGACGCGGACAGCCAGCCGCCGCTCGACGTCAGCTTCCGTCTGCAGCCGGGCCGCTGGCAGGTCCTCGAGTGCCCGCTGCGCCCCTTCGGGCTGGGCGACTCGCAGCGCGTCGTGTGCACGCTGCGCCTGCAGTGGCGGCGCGCCGCGCACGGCTGGACCTGGCGCCGGGAGCGCGCCGCGGTGCGCCGCGTCTGGCTGCGCGGCGCGCGCGTGCAGGCGCGCGATGTGACGATCGTCGTCCTGAACTGGAATCGCCGCGACGACACGCTGCGCTGTCTGGACAGTCTGGCCGGCGCGGCGCTCGACGGCGCGCGCGTGCTGGTGGTCGACAACGGCTCGCACGACGGCTCGATCGCTGCGATCCATGCGCGCGATCCGCAGCAAGCGATCCTCGCCCTGCCCGAGAACCGCGGCTACGCCGGCGGCAACAACGCCGGGATCCGCAGCGCCGTGGCCGACGGCGCGCGCGCGGTCCTGTTGCTCAACAACGACGCCCAGGTGGCGCCGGATTTTCTGCCGCCACTGCTGTGGGTGATGAACAGCCACGCGCGCGTCGCGGCGGTCTCCAGCAGCACCCTTCGCGAAGGCCACGAAACGTTGGAGCTGGCGTATTTGCGCGTGCACTTCGGGCACGGCCTGGTGCGTCGCATCGGCGTCAACGCGCTCCCCAGCGAGGGCTTCATCGATCCGCGCGAAGTGGAAGTGGCGATCGGCTGCTCGCTGCTCATCGCCGTCGACGCGCTGCGCGCCATCGGCCCGTTCGATGACGATTACTTCGCGTATCACGAAGAGGTCGACTGGTGCTTTCGCGCCCGGCGCGAAGGGTGGCAGGTCCACTACCAGCCGTTTTCGCGCGTCTTTCACGCCGGCTCGAAGAGCACGGCCGCGCTGGTCAAGCCGCTGGTGGCGCGGCGCGGCCGCGGCAAGCCGGCGTTGCCCAACGCCACGCCGCTGTCCTGGAATCCCGTACGCACGTACCTCGGCGCGCGCAACGCGGTGCGCTTCATCCGCCGCCATGCGCGCTGGTGGCAAACGGTGTACTTCGTCGCCGCAACGCTCTACCACGTCCCGCTCGAACTGCTCGCGGTGGTGATGAATCACGAGGAAGAATTGCTGCTCGGCTTGTGGAACTACCGCATCGCGCTGGGCTGGATTCTCTTCGGGCCACCCGAGACGCGCACCGCCGCCACCTACATCATCGGGCTCGCCGCCGCGCCGTGGCGTCTGTTGGTCGGACTGCCGCGCGACCTCTTGGCGGCGCACCGTGCCGGCAGCACGGCGCAAATCGTCGAGCATTGCCGCGGCCTGTGGGACGGCCTGCGCGGCTACCCCCCGCATCTGCAGCGATTGGGACTGCAATGAAGCTGGTCATCCTCGTACTCAATTGGAACCAGGGCGCCGCGACGGTTGCATGCCTCGACAGCTTGCACCGCGCCGAGCTGCTCGGCGCCGAGATCATCGTGCTCGACAACGGCTCGTGCGACGGCTCGATCGACACGATACGCACCGCCTATCCGGAGCAGCGCATCGTCGCGTTGCCGGAAAACCTCGGCTACGCCGGCGGCAACAACGTCGGTCTGCGCATCGCCTTGACCGAAGGCGCCGACCGCATCCTCATCCTCAACAACGACACCATCGTCTCGACCGACTTTCTGCCGGTGCTGCTCGCCGCGCTGGAAGATACCGGCGGCGCCGCGGCGGCGTGCGCCGCGATACACCGCTCCGATCGACCGGAGATGCTCAACGTCGCCTATTCCGAAGTGCGCTTCGGCGAGCGCAACGCGGTGAAGCTCAAAGGAGTAAACGCACTGCCCGGCGAGGGCTTCATGGCGCGCCGCGAAGTCGAGGCCGTGGTCGGCTGCTGCCTGCTGCTGCGCGCCGACGCGTTGCGCGAGATCGGGCTGCTCGACGAGGCCTATTTCGCCTACCACGAAGACATCGACTGGAGTCTGCGCGCGCGCCGCGCCGGCTGGACGCTGGTCTACGAGCCCTTCGCGCGCGTCTACCACGTGCGCTCCGGCAGCACGGCGCTCGACGAGCTGCCCGAGGGCGCGGGCGGCCTCGAGCTCGGGTTGCCCAACGCCGAGCCGGTGCCGTTCAATCCCAAGCGCACGTATCTGGGCGCGCGCAACTTGATGCGGCTGGTTAAGACGCACACCGAGCCGCGCACGCAGCGCGCCTTCGCGCTGCGCTGCCTGGCCGGCATCCCGCTGGAATACACCGCGGTGCTGTTCAACCGCGAGGGCACGCTGCAACTGGAACTGTGGGGCTACAAGGCGCTGTGGCGCTTCCTCATCACCGAGCGGCCGCGGCTGTGGCGCAGCTGGCGCGACGCCGAGCGCAGCGGCCGCACGGCGCAGGTGCGCGCCTACACGCGCGGCCTGTGGGACGGATTCTGGGATCGCCCGCTGCCGCTGCGCCAGCTGGGCTTGCGCTGAGCGGCGCGGCGCCGTGATTCGATCCGAGAGGCTGCGCCGGTGCCCTTCAAGCAATACGTCCGCGCCGAGATCGCGGCGCAGCTCGACGAGACCTATCAATTCGAGACCTGGGCCGACGAGATGCCGGGCGAGGCCTATTTCGACGTGCACGTCTCGGTCATCGAGGCGCGTGAGACCTGCGTCCCCCTGCTGCGCCGTCTGTTGCCCGGACGCGGCCTCCGCATCCTCGAATCCGGCTGCGGCAGCGGTCGCTGGCTGGCGTTCTTCGAGCGCCTCGGCCATCGCCCGGTCGGCATCGACGACAGCAGCGGCGCGCTGCGCGTCGCGCGACAACATGCCCCGCGCTTGTCGCTGGTGCGCGGCGATGCGCTGGCGACGCCGTTTCCCGCCGCCAGCTTCGACGTCGTGTTCTCGTCGTATGTCGCCGAGCATTTCGAGGACGGACCCGGCGCTATGTTGCGCGAGGCGCGCCGGCTGCTCGTGCCCGGCGGATTGCTGATCCTCATCGTGCCCTACGACAACCTGTTTCGCCGCCTGCTGACGGACCGGGCGCTCGAAGCATTCTACGCCTGGTGCCGATGGCGCCAGCGGCCGCTGGCGTTTACGGAGTTCCGTTTTTCGCGCGGGGAGGTCGAAGCCGACATCGAACGCGCCGGGCTGCGCATCGAGACGACCGCGCCGGACGATTTCCATCCGCCGTGGGCCAAAGGGCTGAGCCTCGATCTCGGGCCGCTGGTGCGGCGCCGCGGCGCACCGCCGGGCACGTGGGAGCTCAACCGCTTCGGCCGCATCCTGGCGCGCCTGCTCGGCAGCGCCTCGCCGTGGACGGCCTGCGCTGGCATCCTATGCGTCGCTCGCGTCCCCGCCCATGGCGAGTGAGCCGGTCGCACGCGACGAACGCGCTGCGGCGGCCGGCGTGGCGCGCAGCAGAACCTATCTGCCCGAGCTCGAGTCGCTGCGCGGCCTGGCGATTCTCCTGGTCGTCTGCTTCCACTTCGAGGGCATCGTCTACTTGCCGTTGGGCCGGCCTCAATCAGTGCTCTGGCCGCCGCAGGCCTTGATCCGCGGCGGGCACACCGGCGTCAGTTTGTTCTTCGTGCTGAGCGCCTTCCTGCTGTCGCTACCTTTTCTCAGCGAGCCGCGTGGCGGTCCGTACGTGTCGATCGGACAGTATTTTCGCCGCCGCGCCCTGCGCATCCTGCCGCTCTACTGGTTCGCCGTCGCGGTCGGGGCGGTGCTCGCCGCCACCGACTGGAGCGACGTGCAGCTGGGGCTTCCGTATCTCTTCTTTCTGAACGGCTTCTCGGGCATGGCCGAGCGGCTGGACGGCGGCTACAGCAACGTGTGGTGGAGTCTGGCGACCGAGGTCCAGTTCTACCTCGTGCTACCGGTGGTGTTGCTGGGCCGGCGCCTGCGCGGCGGCGGCTGGCTGGTGGCCGCGCTGCTGGTCGGCAGCGTCATCGTCTTTGTCTTGTTCCAACGGCAAACGATTCACGCCGGCACGATGGAAGGAGAGTGGCTGCTCGGCGACTCGATCGTCGGCCGCGGTCCGCAGTTCCTGATCGGTGGTCTGGCGGCCTGGCTCTACTTGCGGCTGCGCGCGTACGCCGGCTCCTCAGCCCCGGCGTGGTGGCGGCGGGGTGGCGCGGACGTTGCCTTGTTCGGCGCTCTCCTGGCACAGGCCTATCTGCTGCGCTGGGTGATCGAAGGCGGCGAAGGGCGCTTCCGCAACGTGCCCGCTCAAGCGTGGCACGTACCCGAGGCGGCGCTGTGGGCGACGGTTGTCCTCCTGGTGTTGCTCGCGCCGCTGCGCACCAGGCGACTCTGGAACAACACCTGGCTGGAGCGTCTGGGCCTGCTTTCATACTCCCTCTACATGTGGCACCTGCCGCTGGCGACGGCCGTCAATGACGAGCTGCTCCGCCTCGGCTTGCACGGAGAGGCGGGTTGGAACTGGACAGCCGCCGTCCAGGCAATCGGCACGGCGGCGCTCTGCCTGGCCGTCTCGGCCCTCTCCTACCGCTGGATCGAGCGGCCATTCCTGACCCGCAAAGCCCACCTCCGGTGAGGCGCCGACACGGCCGTTGCACACGGCGACGCGAGTGACACTCGCCCGGCTGCAGACTCCGCTCAGCTGCAGCCGGCGACCCACGGACGGTGCAGCATCGTTGCAGCGCGGCGCAGCCAGTCCCAATCCGGAGTGCGCCCCGGCACCGGAATGTCGGCGCCGGGCGGCACCAGCGGCATCGGGTTCTGGTCCGCGCCCAGCCCCGCCGGCGTGCCGTACGTGATGGCGATCGGCGGATTGAAGAACACGCGGTTGGCGCCGCCGAATCCGATCACCGACATGTCGAGCGGCGTGTCGGGCACTTGCACGCGTCGACCTTGCGGCGCCAGACGCGCCGTCTGGTCGACACTGCGCAGCAGCTCGCGGCTGCTCGCCTGCATATTGCGCAGCAGCGCCACGTTGGGCTCAGCGCCCGCCGCGCGCTCACAGGTGACCCGGTCGGAGGCCAGCGCGGCGATCACCAAGGCCGCCGCGACCGCGCCGCCGCCGCGCGGCAGGGCGCGACAGGCGCCGACGACGGCGAGCGCCATACCCAGTGCCGCGACACCGATGAAGTAGCTGAAGTAGTGGCGTGTCAGCGGCAGCACCGGGGAGAGCGCGGTGATAAACAGGGCCAGGCCAAGCGCCGGCAGCAGCGCCGCGCCGCCCCGCCGGCGCGCGAGCACGCCGAGCGCCACCAGCGCGGCGAGCAGCGTCGCGCCGACCGCGAGCGCCGCCGGCTCCGACGTCAGCAGCAGCGTCGGCGGGCCGCCGGTGGCGATCGCGAAGCGGCCGAGGTTGGTCACCCAACCGCCGGCGTCGGGCACCGGCGCGTAGGCGGGATGCGGGAACCCCGCGATCATGAGGTACACCACCTTCGCGACGAGATAGAGGCCGGTCACCGCGGCCGTCGGCAGCACCGCCCAAGCCGTCTCGCGTAACGTCGCGCGGCGCGGCCCGAGCAACATCAGCCAGGCGAGCAGCGCCGGCACGACGACGGCGTGTTCGCTGCACAGCAACGCCACCACCTGCAGCGCGACGCCCCCTGCGTTGCGCCAGCGCGCCGGCGCATGCAGCCACCACAGCAAGCTCAAGAGCACCACTGTGGCCGTGACCGTCATCGTCGCGGCGCCGACCCAGTAGACCGCCAGCATATGGCCCGGCGCGGCGGCGTAGAGCAGGCCGGCGGCCAGCCCCCAACCCCACGACGCCGTCAGGGCGCGCACGATGGCCGCGGCCAGGAAGCTGTTGCAGGCGAAGAGCAGCAGGTGAAAGGCGTGGTAGGCGCTGGCGTCGAGGCCGAAGAGCTGGCGCAGCAGGTAGAAGTAGCCGACGGTGCTCAGCGGCCGATAGAGCATCAGCCCGTTGTGCGAGGGCTTGAAGAGCTCCAGTACCGGCGCCGCGCTGTGGTACGCCGCGTCCGCATCGCGCAGCACCCAGAAGTCGTCGAGGAAGAAGAACATGTCGACCGCGTCGCCGTAGCGCACCGCGCAGTAGAGGAGCAGCACGGCCGCCACCGCAGCGGCTGCGGCGACCTGCTTAAGACGAGCGTGACGCGACATTCACAGTCTCCAGCAGGCCTCGTGAGGATGCATGCTCCTACTAGCGACGGCGTCGACCGCGCAAGCGCGCGGCGCGCCCCGATGAGGCGCCGCGGCGCGAGAAACCGCGCCGTCGCCTTGTCGTCTCCCGGCCTGCATGACAGGATTCGGCGGCTCCGGCGCGGATGCCAAGACCCGCACCGCGCCGCGCGTCAGTGAGGACTCTCTTTGGAGCCGGATCAGCAGGGCCCCCGCGCGGGTCGACGTCTGGCGCGTGACCGCGCGCTCCTCCTGCTGCCCTTGCTGTTGGTCCTGGTGGGCGGCGCCCTGAGCACCGGCCTGTGGATCGCCGCCGTGCAGTTCCCGCCGCTGCACAACGCGCTGTTCTCCATTCCGGCAGTGGCAAGCCTGCTGATCTGCGTCGTCTTCACCTCGTTGAACGTGATGACGCGCTGGTTCCGCTGGCACTTCCTCATCCGGCGCTACACTCCGCAACTCATCACACGCGACAGCCTGGCCGTGTACCTGGCCACCCTACCGGCCATCATCAGCCCCTTCTTCCTCGCCGAGCTGATTCGGGTGGTGCTGATCCGCAGGCGCTTCCATACGCCCGCGGCCTATCTGGTGCGCATCTGGCTGATCGAACGCGGCCTCGACGCCGGCGTGCTCGGCTGTGCCCTGCTCGCCTCCCACCACGCGGGCTGGGGCGCCACCGCCGTCCTGGCGCTGGTAGCGGGAACCACGCTGTTGTTTCTTCTTGCGCTGCCGGGGAACTCCCCATCGACCGCCGGCTGGGTCGCCCTGGGTGCGCTCGGCACCACCGCCGTCGCCTGGGTGCTGCCGGTGATCTCGTTGTTCGCGACGCTGTGGCTGCTCTCGGCCCCAGTCGCGGGCGTGGTCGCCCTGCGCGCCTTTGCCAGCGGCACGCTGCTGGGTGGCATCTCCGGCCTGCCGCTCGGCGTATCGGTCACCGGTTCCACCATGATCCACGCGCTGACCGCGGCCGGCGTGCCGGCACAAACCGGCGTGCTGGCGATCCTGGTCTATCGGGCCGGCACCGCCTGGTTCGCCGTCGTGCTGGGCCTCGCCGCCTTGGTGGCCTTCCGCCAGCGCCTGGCGCGCATGATCCGCGGCAAGGCGGGGGTACACTTCGACGAGATCGCCGCAGAATACGAGAACGAGATTCCGGCGCACATGCGCGACCGCCTGCTGGCCAGCAAGGTCGCGCACATGCAGCGCACGCTGCACGCGCACGGCATTGCGCCCGGCGCGCGCGGCCTCGATCTCGGCTGCGGCCAGGGCTGGTACCTGCGAGCGATGCACGAGCGCGGCTACGACCTCGACGGGACCGACTACTCGGCTGGGCAGCTGCGCCGGGCCGGCGTCCACCTAGGCCAGACCGGTCGTTTCGTGCAGGCCGACGCGCAGGCGCTGCCCTTCGACGACGCCAGCTTCGACTTCGTGTACAGCATCAACGCCATCCACCACATGCTCGGTCCGGGTGCGCAGGAGCGCACCATGCAGGAGATCGTCCGCGTCCTGCGCCCCGGCGGCCTGTTTCTGCTGCACGAGATCAACACGCGCAACCCGCTGTTCCGCTGGTACATGGGCTACCTGTTTCCACTGCTCAAGCGCATCGATGAAGGCAACGAGCGCTGGATCCTGCCGACGGCGCTGCCCGAGGTACGCGGCGCGCACTGGCTCGGCGGCGACACGCAATACTTCACCTTCCTGCCGGACTCGCTTCCCAGGCAACTGCTGCAGTGGCTCGGCGGCGCGGAGCGCGCGCTCGAGCGCTCGCGCTTCCGGCACCTGAGTGCCCACTACCAGGCGTGCCTGCAGAAACGCGCCGCGCCCTGATCGCCGCCGGCCATGCGCGGGCGGGCGCAACGGGGACCGCGGCCAAGCGCAAGGCGCCCTTGCGTTGAATCGGCCAACAGCGAAAATCTGGTTGGCGCAACGGAATTCACTATGCCAGGTTCGGAGATCATGTCGGTCTACGCAACGCTGCGCGACTTCTTCACGCCGCCGAGCCATCTGCGCACGCGGCTGACGGCGAAGCGGCTGGCCAATCTCTACCTGTCGCGCCTCGAGCACGCGCGCGGCGCGATTCGGCTGCGCAGCTACCCGACCAAGTTGACCATCGAGCCGACCAACGTCTGCAACCTGCGCTGTCCGGCGTGTTTCACCGGCATCGGCTCGGTCGGGCGGGTGCGCTCGCTGATGTCGATGGACCTCTACCGGCAGTTGCTCAACGAGCTCGGCGATACGCTGTTCGAGCTCGAGCTGTGCAATTGGGGCGAGCCGCTGCTGCACACCGAGCTCCCGACGATGATCGCGGAGGCGACGCAGCGCGGCATCTCGACGCTGCTCAGCACCAACTTCAGCGTGCCGTTCGACGCCGCACGCGCCGAGCGCCTGGTCGATTCGGGGCTGTCGGTGATGGGCGTCTCGATCGACGGCGCCACGCAGGAGAGTTACGCCACCTATCGCGTGCGCGGCCAGCTCGAGCGCGTCTTGGCCAACTGCCGCTTGATGCAACAAGCCAAGCAGCGCCTCGGCCGCACCACGCCGCACATCTATTGGTGCTTCCACGTCTTCCCGCACAACACCGAGGATATCGCCGCGGCGCGCACGATGGCCGACGAGCTGGGCATGGAGCTGGTGGTCGAAAAGGGCTGGGTCGTCGGCGAGGAGTGGGGGCGAGACACCCCGTACCAGTACTTCAAGAATCCCGATCCCGGACGCTGTGATTTTCTCTGGACGCGCGCCGTGGTCAACAACGACGGCGGCGTCGCCCCGTGCTGCGGCAGTTTCTATCGCGAGGACGACATGGGCGGCTTCGACTACGCGGCCGCCGGCGGGCGCGCCTTTCGCGCCGTGTGGAACGGCCCGCGCTTCCGCGCCGCGCGGCGTTTCTATGCCCAGCGCCCGACCGCCGAGCAGGCGACCGCCGAGGAACGCGCGCATATCTGTTACGAGTGCCCGGCGACGGTGATGTGGCAGCGCTGGCAGCAGCACGCCGCCGGCGGCGGCGAGCGCGCCACGTTCGACCCCGGCTTCCGCACCAACGACGGCTTCAACTACTTCTGGGGGCGCCGGCCGGCCGCGCCGCCGCCGGTCGCAGCGCCAGAGGGGCCGCGAGAGGACGCGTGACCGTGTTTCGCCTCACCGCCGCGCAGCGCGCGTTTTACGATGCGTTCGGCTTTCTCCGTTTGGCGGGTCTGTTCCGCGATGAGGCCGAACAACTGTCGCGCGGCTTCGACGACGTCTTTGCGCAACACGATCCCACGATGGTCATCACCAGCGACGACGACGTGTTGCAGCGCACCGAGCGCGCCGCTGGCCGGTCGTACCGCAACATCATCGCGCCCGACTTCGTCGACCGCAGCGCGCTGCTGCGCAGCTTGGACTTGCCGCGCCATCCGCGCGTCGTCGGTGTCGTCGCGAGCCTGGTCGACCGGCCGGTCGAGTATCGCGCCAGCGATGGACACCGGTTTCACTGCGATACCTCCTGGCATCACGACGCCTACGGTACGCCGCTCGATCTCGAGACCATCAAGCTGTCGTTCTATCTCGACCGCTTGCGCGCCGACTCCGGCGCCATCCGCGTCATCCCCGGCACGCACGATCTCGGTTCGGCATTCGCCACCACGCTGCGCGAGACCCTCTACCGCTCACCGGACGGAGTGCGCGAGCTCTACGGCGTCGACGCCGAGGCGATCCCGTCGTGGACGCTGGAGAACGAGCCGGGCGACGTGTTGGTCTGGAACTTTCGCACCATCCACGCCAGCTTTCGCGGTCGCGAGGGACGCCGCAGCTTCGCGCTGACCTTCAGCACGTTGGGCGGCGCCGACACGGCCAGCGCAAAGCCGACCACCTAGACGGCGCGGCAGACGAACACCACCTCGCCGCAGATCAACCATGGCGTGCGGCGTTGCACGGCATTGACCAGCCGTCCCAGGACACCGGGGAATTCGAACATCGCGCCGGTATTGGGGCGCAGCGGATTGAACATGGCGTTGTTCCAGTCCACCCACAGGCCCATGTTCTTCGGCGGTCGCAAGTCGTTCGGATAGGCCGCCAGCGGCTCGAACCCGGCGTCGCGCAGGTAACGCCGCAGCTCGCGCTTCGAGAAGCGGTACTCGTTGAATCCGAGCCGATGTCCGTCGGCCAGGCGGCGGCGCGTCACCCAGCTCATCAAATGGTTGCCGATTGAGCGGCGGAACAAATTGTTGAACGGCACCGCCAGCACCAGCGTGCCGCCGCGCTTGGTGATGCGACGCGCCTCGGCCAACGCCGCCTGCGGCCCGGCTTCATCGTGTTCGACGACGCCGAGCGAGATCACCGCGTCGACCGCGCCGTCGCGCAGCGGCGTGCGGCGCACGTCGCCCTGCAGCGCGGCCAAACCAGGCTCGGCGGCGCGCGCGCGCACGACGCCTTCGCGCGCGATATCGAGGGCAATGACGCGATAGCCGCGGCGGCTGAGATACACCGGCCACTTGCCGTCGCCGCAGCCGGCGTCGATTGCGATACCGTCGCGCGGCAACGCGCTCAGGAGCACGTCGCGCACCATTTCAGCGTCGCACTCGGCGAGATCGACTCCCGTCTGACCGCCGAGGCGCCACACCTGGCTCCACTCGATGGCGCTCAGGTTGTCCCACAGCAACACTTTGTAGCTCATCGAACGATCAGCCCAGCCGGCGCGCCAGCACCGTCACTTCGCCGCACACCAACCACGGACACCAGCGCATCGCGAGCGCAGCCGCACGCCCGGTCCACCCATCGAGCTGGAACATGCGATCGGAGCGCGGCGGTCGGAACGGATTGAACGCGATATTGTGCAGGTCTACCCACACGCCGATGTTGTGCGGCGGCAAGAAATCATCCGGATAGGCGGTCACCACTTCGAAGCCGGTGGCGGCGAGAAAGCCACGCAGCTCGCCGAGATCGAAGCGGTATTCGGCGAAGCCGAGCCCCCAGCCGGCGCGGCGGCGACGGCGGTTCACCCAGCGCGCGACCGGGTTGGTCACGGCGCGACGCAGCCAATTGTTGAACGGCACGTCCAGCACCAGCAGCCCGCCGGGACGCAGGATGCGGTGCAGCTCGCGCAACCCCTCCAGCGGACCGCGCTCGTCGTGCTCGACGACGCCGAGCGACAATACGGCATCGATGGAGGCATCGCGCACCGGTGCGTGTTGCGTGTCGGCGCGCACCAGGCGCAGCGCCGGCATCTTGTGTTTAGCCAGCGACAGCGCGTCGCTGCTGACATCGAGCCCGATGATGCGGTAGCCGAGCCCGTCGAGATAGGCGACCCACTTGCCCGTGCCGCAGCCGGCGTCGAGCACGATGCCGTCTTTCGGCAGGTGCCGACGCAGCACCGGACTGATCAGCTTCTGCTCTGCTTCGTCGACCTCGTCGCCGCCTTCCAAACGCCAACCGGCCTGGCTCCATTCCGTCGCCGTGAGGGAGCCGGGCATAAAAACCTTGAAGCTCATGCGACAGCAGCGCGGCGACGAATCGAAACGAGCGGAGGGCCGGACGACTAGCCGGCCTTGCGCGCGCCGCTCAGCGCCGGACGCCGGTTCCAGAAATAGTTGAAGCAGTCGTTGGTGCCGAATCCGGCCTCGAACGGCGCGCTCGTGCCCGAGGCCTGATGCACCTGCCACTTTTCCCAGATCACCGTCAGCGGGCAGTCGTAACAGACGTGCTGGCGCGGCGCGTCTGGCGCGCTGCGATTGCGATAGAGCTGGCGCGCCTGGCGCATCTTCTCGCTATTCCACACCTCGCCAAAGCGAGTCGTCCCCGCTTCTCCCGCCGCGGTCGCCAGGTGCCCGACGTCATCCTCCGGATAGTACGTGCCGCAACATGGCGCGACGCCGCCCTCGTTGTGCACGACCGCCTCTTGCCAGAGGAAGCGGCACGGCGACGGTGGCGTCGGGTACCAGAAGAAGCGATGCTCGCTCTTCGGATCCCACTCCTCGCCGACCGTCCAGCCCTTCGAGACCGCCATGTCCATGCCGAGATCCGCCGCCATGACGCGCGCCGTCTCGACGTCCGCGAGGTTGTGCGGGAAGACGTGGTACTGCCAGATCAGACGCGGCGTCGCCGAGCCGAGGCGCAGTTTCGCGTCGCGCACCAGCGCGACGTTGCGCAGCACGGTGTCGAGCTGCCCACGGACGCGATACTGCTCGTAGGTATCCTGGCGCGCCCCGTCGATCGACACGCCGAGGATCTGCAACCCCGATGTGACGATGCGCTCGGCGCGCTCGGCGTCGAACGGAAAACTGAAGTTGGTGCTGATCGTCGTCGAGATGCCGCGCCGCGTCGCCTGCTCGATCATGGCAAAGATGTGCTTGGCGAGCAGCGGCTCCCCCCAATTGAAGAACTCCAGCGAGAACAGATAGTCGCCGAGCTCGTCGAGCAGCCGCTCATAGAATTCGATCGGCATGTGCGACTTGCTGCGCCCCGCCAGGTTCGAGCCGGTGAAGCAGGCCGGGCAGCGCAGGTTGCAGATATTGGTCGCTTCGACCGTCATCTTGATCGGGCGCGCCCACAGCCGTGTATGCCCGCGCCACTCTTGCCAGCGGCTGACATAGAGGTTCAACAAACGCTTGGCGGTCAATTGCACGCCCGGATAAGCCGGCGGCGCCAGCCCTTCACGCAGCCGCGCCCAACGCGCGTGCAACCCCGCCCACGGCGACCCGCTCATGGCTGCCGCCTGGCTGGCGAGGTGTGTGTGCGAGAAGGCATCGGCCCGTGAAGTCCAGGTCGCGCTGATTCAGCCGTGACCGAATGGAGGCACGTTCTCGTACCCCCTGCGGAGAGTCAACCCCTTTGCCACGCGTTGACAGGTGCGGAAACGAGCCGCTATTTTTTCCCTTCGTCGTTTCCGTCTCGCGGCATGGTTCCCCCGCGGAGCCACTCACTGAGGCGCATCTGCCAAGAAGGAGCTCGCATGTTCGTACGCAAGATCTCGCTGTTCCTGACCTCGACGCTGCTGTTGGCGCTGAGCGG